>Ga0206812_1038_pt1 | contig 36676 bp, 27 predicted proteins | sample Alteio_BWOrgCont_54_FD_152912 | JGI IMG/M metagenome (GOLD analysis project Ga0206812, IMG submission 152912) | Enriched cells from forest soil in Barre Woods Harvard Forest LTER site, Petersham, Massachusetts, United States -... | ecosystem: Environmental > Terrestrial > Soil > Temperate forest >... | reverse complement strand
AATTGTTCAATAAGAGATCGTTTTGTACACATTAATTACGGCAGCCAACTCAGCGGAGGCGCACAGGCTGAAAAATACTTTAGGTTCAGTACACGTTTTATTAGGTGACTACCTGGAACTGCCCGAATTATTAGTTCGATCAGGTAAAGTACTCCGGTTACCAGATCCTCAAAATATCGCCTATACCCATAAAATGCTTGCTTTATGCCTGGATTTGGATATCGATACCATATACGTATTACGGGAACAAGAAAAGCAATTGTTGTTGAACGATGGGCAGTTATTTTATGAATATAACATCATCATAAAGATAATTGATAATGAAATATAGCGACATTGACCCCCGAAAAAATGCTTTTATTTTTGAGCTGGATAATGTTCTTTATCCCGAAAAAGACTATTTGTACCAGGTTTATTATCTTTTTACCAGTTTTTTGGAATATACTGAGTTAATAAACGCTAAAGACGCAACTAATTTGATGATAAATACGTATTTAAGTGAGGGAGCGGATGCTGTTTTTGATCGTTTAAAGGACGAGTTGGAAATTGACGAAAAGTACCGGTATAATTTCAATCATTTAAATAAAACAGCCAAGCTGCCACTGAAACTTTTGCTTCATCAGGAGATGCTTAATTTGCTGCAGGAAATAGTGATAGACCGCAAAAAGATATTTATAGTAACAAATGGTGATCCAGGTCAACAGCTGAATAAGATCAAACAGGCAGAATGGAATGGATTGGAGCCTTACCTGATTTGTTATTTTGCAAATGAGACAGCACCTAAACCCGGAACCGATAGTATTGATCTGTTAATAAAAGATCATAATTTACAACGGAGAAATATGATAATGATAGGAAATTCAGAGATAGATGCTCAATGTGCTGAAGCTTCGGGGATAGATTATATGAGTGCTGAATCAAATGAGTCATCAAAAAGTATAACCATAACAAATTGATGTATATTTCGTTAGGATAAAAATATTTTCGACAATTAATATTAACCAAATAAATATGAAAAAATTATTTTACTCACTCCTGGTAATTTCAACATTACTAGTTCCTGCCTGTAGCAGCAAAAAGTCATCAAACCCAGACCCTACAGAGCCAACTAAAACGGGATCAGCGCTCGACCAGATGAGGGATTCGGTATGGCTATATGAGAAAGAGGATTATTTATGGCATGCAGCAATCCCGAGTTATGCTGCATTTGATCCCCGGGGATCAAAATATACAGCAGGTGATGCTTTTACTACATTAAAGAATGAATCGGATCGCCTTTCCCAATATGCGATAAATCCAGCAACAAACCCACCTGAGCCTTATGAGTATTATGCACCGAGTCCGGGGCATGCTAAATATTCATTCATTGATAATGGAACAGTTGCGGCTGAATTAAATGGCACAAAAGGCGACTTTGGCTTTGATTTTGACTGGGATACGGTCACTGATCTACGGATAATATCTGTTTATCCTGGCTCACCAGCCGATCTGGCCGGTATAAAACGGGGTTACAAAATATTGACTATTAATGGCAGCCCGAATATAACTTATGATGTCTTCCCTAATGGTGACCAAACCAGCAATGATTTTAATGCTGTGATCAATGCGATCTTAAATAGTAATACGATTTCGATGACTTTGCAAAAAGGGGATGGTACCACACTTACGGTAACCAATATGGCTGTAGCCAATTATACTGTAAACCCCGTTATTACTTACAAAACGTTTAACGAGGGGTTTGGCCATATTGTTGGATATATGGTTTTTAATAGCTTTACATCTCCTGCTAATGCAGAGCCACAGCTAAATACCGCATTTGCTTATTTTACGGCACAAGGCGTTACCGACCTGGTAGTTGACCTGCGTAGCAATGGTGGCGGTGATGTTAGTACCGCTGAATATCTTGATAATTTGATCGTTCCGGCAGCCAAATCAGGTTCACTGATGTTTACCTACAACTGGACCGATAATATTCAAAATGATGCAGATCCATTACTAAATGCAGCCATTGGCCCTATACCAACGGGTTATTTTAAAGCTGCAAACCAGGTGGTTAATTTTGGTAAGGTAGGTACACTGGCCGTAAACCGGGTGTTTTTTATTATCACTTTTAGGACCGCTTCGGCAAGTGAGTTAACTATAAATAACCTCAGGCCAGAAATGGATGTTCAATATGTCGGCAATACCAGCTATGGTAAACCGGTTGGTTTTGTTAGCATCCCTTTAAATAACGGTAATTTTGACTATTACACTCCGGAATTTTCTACACTGAATTCGGCCGGCCAGGGAGGATATTATAACGGATTTACACCTGGGGCAAGTGGCTATCCAGGTGTGGAGGATGCTGATGACTTAACCAAAGACTTTGGAGACCCCACTGAGCGTTTATTGGCACATATATTAATTTACGTGCAAAAAGGTAGTTATACTTTGCCTGCTAGTTTAAACACCCCGGTTACACAAAGCCTTTTCGCTAAACAGAGAGCCCTCACCTATTCGAAAATTAGCGATCAGCATAAATTTAACGGAATGGTGTTTGACAAAAAGGTAAAAAAGAAAAGATAAGTTTTAACTTAAAGCAATAGACTAAAAGCCGAAGACAAAAGCAGTAAACATGCTTAGTTTTCGGATTTTTTATTTTGATTAATCTGCCAGTTCACGCAGATCAACAGGAACAACTCTTGATATCCCCTGTTCAACCATGGTTACCCCATAAATTACATCGGTGCAGGCGATGGTTCTTTTGTTGTGGGATACAATAATAAATTGAGAGTCGTTGGAAAACTCGCGGATGATCACATTAAACTTATCAATATTGGTATCATCCAGCGGGGCGTCAACTTCATCAAAAATACAGAAAGGGGCAGGCTTTAACAGGTAAAGCGAAAACAGGATAGCCGTGGCTGTCAGTGTTTTTTCGCCACCCGAAAGCTGATTGATAGATAACGGGCGTTTTCCTTTTGGCCTGGCAATAATATCAATATCCGATTCCAGCGGGTTTTCCGGGTCGGTCAGGATAAGGTCGCATGAATCTTCTTCGTTAAATAGTGAGCGAAATACCTTTATAAAATTTTCACGTACATTGATAAAAGCAAGCATGAATTTTTCGCGTGCTGTGTCATCAATTTCTTTTATTGTAGTTAGGAGGGAAGCTTTTGCATCGTTCAGGTCTTTTTTCTGTGCCTGGATAAATTCATAACGCTGGCTCATTTCGTTATACGCCTCAACTGCCATTGGATTGATCGGCCCAAAATCATCCAGTTGTCTTTTTAGTTTTTCTGTCCGTTCGCGCAGATCTGCCTCGCTTTCATTCACAGGCGGCTCGGTATCTAACAATTCATTTATATCGATATTAAATTCAACCGACAGCCGCTCTTTTAACGCATTCAGTTCCAGTTTTAGATTGTTCTTCTCATCTTTCAGATCGTTCTCAATTACTTCAGCCTGATCTTTTTTACGCCTTAGCGTTGTGATTTCATTTTCGCTCTCCGTGATCTTGCCCCGCCAGGTATAATATTCCTGCTCAGTCTCTTGTGTCGCTTTTTCAAGGTCTTCTTTTTGGCTGTACATTTCAACCAGGTCATCGTCTGAATGACCAGCTTGTGCCAGGTTTTCGCCGATGGCCAGTTTTACTTTTTCCAGTTCAGCGCTATTTTGAGCGATCCGGGTTTCCAGGTTTTCTTTTTGACTTTCCCGGTAATCTATATCTTTTAATAGGCCAGAAACTTTATTTTGCTGCTGGTGGAAACGGATGTTTTCCTGGTTGTAGGCATTTGATTGTACCGATATATATTCATTCAACTCATTAAAAGCCTCTTGTTTGCTTGCGAGTAAATCGTTTTGAATTTGCTTTTGCGTTTTTAGTTCGGTTACAAGCGGTTGTAATCTGAGCGTTTCATCCTTAATGCCACTTATTTTTTGCGCGATGTCTTCCTTACGGTTGCGGCTGTTCTCAATAAAGGCCTCGTATTGCTCCTGTCTTGTTTTTACGGTGACCAGCTCGGTGTTCAGCCGGTTTAGGTCTTGCTGTTGATTGGCGATCTGATCTTTTCTTCCGGAAGACCTTAATGCCTCAAGCTTGTTTTTTAATTCATCCGAGCGACTTCGCAGTTCAAATAGCATGTTATCAACAGACTTTATCTCCTTGGCAAGATTTTCTAAATTTTTTGCCCTGCCGATACGTTTGCCTTCAAAAAGCCCTACGGAACCACCAGCCATGGTAAATTTTGATTTATTGAAACGACCGCTTTTTCCGACTAAGACGATATGATCATGTATCCTGGCGTTATTCAGGTCGTTTTCAGATGAGTCGTTAACCAGGTAAACATCTTTTAATAAATGGTTGCAAAGGTTCTGGTAGCGTTTTTCAACCTCTATAACTTCTAAAGCAGGAATAGCGTTGCCTAGCACCGGTAATTTGAACAGATCGATACCTTCGCTGGAATAATTACTCAATACAAAAAACTGAGCCCTGCCTTTTGATGAATTACCAAGGAGATTAATAGCCCTGATAGCCTCGTCATAATTTTCCACTACATAATGGTTCATTAAAGGCTCCAGGTAGTTCTCAATAGCTACACGGTACTCTTCCCTGCAAAAAAGTATATCGCTGAAAAGCGGGGCGTTTTTGGCCCAGTCACTATTTTTTTTGAGGAAACGAATAGATTCGGGAAAACCTTCCAGGTTATCTACCATGCTTTTGGTCAGGTTATATTCATTCTGCCTGGCGTCAAGCTTACGGCTTTCCTGTATAATGGTATCCTTAATGGTATCGGATTCAGCTTCGGTATCTTTTATTTGTCCTTGTAGTTTATCCTCCAGATCAACAATAACCTGCAGCTCCTTTTCCATTGATTCGGAACGTTGCTGCAACCCGGCAACTACCTTGTTAAAATGCGAAAGCTCAGCTTCTTTATTGCTTGCATCCTCTATGTTTCGCTGGCTTTCCTGTTCCAAAGCCTGTTCCTGTATTTGCAGGATTTCGAGGTCTTTTTCCGCTTTATATATCTGGTTTTGGAGTGTGTTATTGGTATTTGTCAATTCATTTAATTCCGCACGCTGCGAACCTTGCTGTGCCCGTAATTCATCAACAGCCAGTTTAAGATCATTGACCAGGGTCCGTACTATTTGTAAATTCTCATCCTCCTGTGCTTTTTCTTCGGCTAACCGCTTAATATTATACAACACATGGTTTAACTGGTTGCGGTCGCGGTCCAGTTCTTCGGTTAATCTTGCTTCCTTATCCTGTTGAAATTTGAGTTGTTCGTTTTTTATTTTTTTATCACTCTCATACGCCCTGATCTTTGAAACATACTCATTAGTCGCTTTTTGTTGGGTCGATAAGTTTTTTTCTTTAGTAAGGCTATCCAGCTTTTGTTGCTGCAAAGCGGCTTCCAGATTGTCTATTTGTGCTACAATTCCCAGTTTTTCAGCATGATGCTTTTGTTCCTGATCATCAATTTTGTTTAACGATTCGCTAAACGAAATTATCCTAAAGGACGCAAGCATAATACTCAACGTTTTATACTGCTCTTTAAGCTTGTAGTAACGCTCGGTTTTTTTAGCTTGGTTCTCCAGCGTTTTTAGGTTTTTTTCAATTTCGGATAACAAGTCTTCTACACGTTCCAGATCGGCCTCCGTATCCTTTAGCTTATTGAAGGTTTGTTTTTTGCGCAGCTTATATTTGGATATGCCGGATGCCTCCTCGAACAAATTACGCCGCGATCCCTCTTTATTTGCAATGATCTCGTCCACCATCTTTAATTCAATAATAGAGTAGGAGTCGGCGCCAATACCGGTGTCCAGGAACAGGTCGGTAATATCTTTTAAACGACACTGAACGTCATTCAGCCTGTATTCGCTGTCGCCTGCTCGATAAAGCTTCCGGGTAACGGTAACCTGCGAAAATTCAGTAGGTAATATGTTTTTTGTGTTATCAAAAGTGAGCGAAACCTCGGCAAGATTAGCAGCCTTGCGACTTTTGGAGCCATTAAAAATAATGTTCTCCATTTTTTCGGAACGGAGCATACGGGTACTTTGCTCACCAAGCACCCACCTTATCGCATCAACAACGTTTGATTTTCCGCAGCCATTAGGGCCAACAATGGCGGTAACGCCTTCATTGAAATTTAAAGTTACCTTATCGCCAAAGCTTTTAAACCCTTTTATCTCTAACCTGCTAAGCTGCATAATGAGTTGTAAGTTATGAGTTGTAAGTTATAAGTTGCAAAAAAAATAGCAGATGATTTTCCTGCTCACACCCTTAACAAAAACCCCGCAACTAAATAAATATCTCTCCCTTTAAGTAAGTAACGGCGTTGCCGCTCATTAATACCCTGTCGCCTTTATTTTCGCACCAAAGCTCACCTTTTCGGGCTGATAGCTGGTAGGCGTGAAGCTTATCTTTACCTAATTTATTTGCCCAGTAAGGTATTAAATTACAATGTGCCGAGCCGGTTACCGGATCTTCAGGAATACCAGCGCCGGGCGCAAAAAAACGTGATACAAAATCAACGGTTTTACCAGGAGCGGTAACAATCACGCCCACGGTATCCAGCTTTGATAGTGCAAAAAAGTCAGGCGCAAGTTCCAATATGTCGTCCTCAGTTTCGTAAACTATAAAATAATCCCTTGATCTGTATGCCGCCAAAGGTGTTTTTTCACCTAACGCTTCCGCTAATCCATTTGGGAATTCAATAGGTATGGGTTGCCTTGAAGGGAAATCCATAGTGTATTTATCCCCGTCTTTTTTTACGGTTAATGTACCAGCTTTTACAGTTTCAAAATTAATGGCACTGCCTTTGTAGCCTAACTCAGTGAAAATTATGTGTGCCGAAGCAAGTGTCGCGTGCCCGCAAAGATCTATCTCGTATTCGGGGGTAAACCATCGTAATTTATAACCAGTGCTGTTTTTAACGAAAAAAGCAGTCTCGGCCAGGTTATTTTCAGCCGCGATCTTTTGCATAGTTTCATCAGGCAACCATTCAGTTAAAGGACAAATGGCAGCGGGATTACCTCCGAAAAGACGGTTAGTAAATGCGTCAGCCTGGTAAATTGGGATATTCATGAGCGCTAATTTAAGGGCTCTAATATAGCAGTAAGTTATAGAAACAAAAAAGCCCCGATGTTGATCGGGGCTTAATTTTTTAACCTAAATATGATTTCAGGATCTTACTCCTTGAAGTATGCCGCAATCTTTGCAGCGCTTTGTCTTTTATTTGTCTTACACGTTCGCGTGTAAGGTTAAATTTCTCACCTATTTCCTCCAATGACAGGGGGTGATTGGTACCTAAACCAAAAAATAGTACAATGATCTCGCGTTCGCGCTCGGTCAATGTTGAAAGGGAACGTTTTATTTCTTCGGATAATGACTCATTAATTAAAATGGAATCGGTATTTGGCTCCTGGTTTTCTAATACATCCAGTAAAGTATTTTCTTCACCTTGTACAAAAGGAGCATCCATGGAAACATGACGGCCTGAATTACTTAAGGTATCAGATATTTTATCAACAGTAGTTTCGAGCATATCAGCCAATTCTTCGGGTGAAGGCTCACGCTCATATTCCTGCTCTAGTTTTGAAAATGCCTTACTGATCTTGCTTAAGGAACCTACTTGATTTAAAGGTAAACGAACAATACGTGACTGCTCGGCGATAGCCTGCAATATAGATTGACGGATCCACCACACCGCATAGGATATAAATTTAAATCCCTTGGTTTCATCAAAGCGTTTAGCTGCTTTAATTAAACCTAAATTACCTTCATTTATTAGATCGCCCAGGGTAAGACCCTGGTTTTGATATTGTTTTGCTACGGAAACAACAAAACGTAAATTTGTTTTTGTTAACCTTTCCAGCGCTGCCTGGTCACCTTCTCGTATTTTTTGGGCTAAAATTACTTCTTCCTCGGCTGTAATCAGGTCAACCTTACCAATTTCGTGAAGATATTTATCGAGTGACTGCGACTCACGATTGGTAATTGATTGGGTTATTTTGAGTTGTCTCATCTATTTTTATTACCTCAATTTTTCCTTTTGGAATAGAACGTGCAAAGCTATAAAATTGTTATTAAAAAATAACAACTCGATTCATCTTTACATTTAAATTAAAATGTATTATATTTCTAATTAATTATCAGGTTTTTATAACTGTTTATAGCTCATTTAGCCTAAAAACATCCTTAACTCGTATCCCTTTTTCGGTCTGTTGCAATGTGCAGCATTCGTTAACAGGATCGTGCTCAAAATACAGAATATAATCGTTTTCCAAAGCTTCGTTTAAAAATATTTTTTTTTCGTTCAGGGTCGTTAACGGGAACATATCATAAGCCATTACATAAGGGATAGGGAGGTGCCCCACAGACGGCAGCAGATCAGCCATATATAAAATGTTTTTGCCTTTATATTTTATAAGCGGAAGCATCATCGCTTCTGTATGGCCCGAAACAAAACGAACGTTAAAATTATTGTTGAATTGCACCCCATCATTGGTATCGATGAATCTCAGCTGCCCACTTTCTTGTATAGGTAATATGTTTTCCTTTAAAAATGATGCTTTTTCGCGTTCATTTGGATTGGTAGCCCAGTCCCAATGTTTTTTATTACTCCAGTATATGGCATTTTTAAAAGCCGGTCTTAACTGCTCATTATCTCTTTTAACTGCCCCGCCAACGTGATCAAAATGTAAATGAGTTAAAAACACATCAGTGATATCATCACGGTGAAAACCATGTTTTGCCAGAGAGCTATCCATAGTATCATCGCCATGCAGGTAATAATGACTAAAAAACCGCTCATCCTGTTTATCCCCGATACCAGTATCGATCAAAATAAGGCGGTCGTTATCCTCAACCAAAAGGCATCGCATGGCCCAGTTACACAGGTTCTTTTCATCAGCGGGATTGGTTTTGTTCCAGATAGATTTTGGGACAACACCAAACATGGCGCCCCCGTCTAATTTGAAAAAACCAGTATCGATAGTGTATAGTTTCATTTTGGTCGATGGACCATAGTCAATAGTCCATAGTGTCCAACTTTATGGACCATTGACTATCAGCTATGGACTAAATTATAAATGTATGCACTCGCCATAAGCCTCAGCGGCTGCTTCCATAACAGCTTCGCTCATAGTTGGGTGAGGATGAACAGATTTGATGATCTCGTGCCCTGTAGCTTCCAGTTTACGTGCTGTAACCACTTCGGCTATCATTTCGGTTACGTTATGCCCAAGCATGTGTGCGCCCAGGAATTCGCCGTATTTGGCATCAAATATCAGTTTTACAAAGCCATCCTTTGCTCCGGCAGCTGCTGCTTTACCTGATGCAGAAAATGGAAATTTACCCACCTTTATTTCATATCCGGCTTCTTTTGCAGCTTTTTCGGTATAACCAACAGACGCTATCTCGGGTAGGCAGTAAGTACAACCCGGTATATTGTTATAATTCAATGGCTCCGGATTTAGGCCCGCGATCTTTTCTACACAGATAATTCCTTCGGCCGAAGCAACATGCGCTAATGCTTGTCCTTTAACTATATCGCCTATAGCATAAACACCTTCAACATTTGTTTTGTAGAAATCATCAACCAGCACTTTGCCTTTATCAGTTTTAACACCATTTTCTTCTAATCCTATCCCTTCAATATTAGTACTGATACCAACAGCTGATAATACGATCTCAGCTTCCAGTGTAACTGTACCTGTAGCAGTTTTAACGCTTACTTTGCAGATATCACCGCTGCTATCAACAGATTCAACTGTCGAACTGGTCATAATGTTAATGCCTTGTTTTTTAAGGATGCGGTTTAATTGTTTTGATACATCTTCATCCTCCAGGGGAACGATATTATCTAAAAACTCCACAACAGTTACTTGTGTACCTATCGCATTGTAGAAATACGCAAACTCGATCCCGATAGCTCCCGAACCCACAACGATCATGGATTTGGGCACCTTAGGTAATATCATAGCCTGGCGGTAGCCTATCACTTTTACGCCATCTTGTTTGATATTTGGTAATTCGCGCGAACGGCCACCTGTTGCTAATATAATATGTTTGGCAGTATAGTCTTTTGCAATACCTTCAGCATTTTTAACTTCAACTGTTCCTTTGGTTTTCAGTTTGCCCGTACCAACTAATACCTCAATTTTATTCTTTTTCATCAGGAACTGAACGCCCTTGCTCATACCGTCGGCTACGCCGCGGCTTCTTTTTATCACTGATTCAAAATCAACCTCACCACCCGAAACTTTCACGCCATAATCAGCGGCATGATTTAAATATTCAAACACTTGTGCGCTTTTTAACAAAGCTTTGGTTGGAATACAACCCCAGTTAAGGCAAATACCCCCTAATGATTCTCTCTCAACTATCGCTGTTTTTAAGCCAAGTTGCGAAGCACGTATAGCAGCCACATAACCCCCGGGGCCAGATCCTATTACAATTAAATCGTAGTCCATATTTTTCTAATGCTTTTTGAATTTGAAGCAAAGCTAAGTAAAAAGGGGGGAATAGAAAAAAGCCACCCCGAGAGGCATATTATTTTTACAAAATGGGTACACTAATGCATATAAATCCTATTGAAATAATAGTTTAACTGGGAGTTTAAATATCCGGTTTTTATACCAATGTTGTATAATTATGGCTACTCTATTAAATAAATGTGTGCTAAACATATTAAATGTTGAAAAATATATAATAAATATTAATATTAATTTAACATGGCCAATATGGGCATTATCTATATTTGTGCCACATCAGTTCATTCAAATTCATTAAAACAAACGAGTATGAGGAAGTATTTACTTTTATTTCTATTATTTACCGGCATTGCATTTTTCACGAGTAAAAATGCCCGTGCCCAGGGTGTAACAACCGCATCTGTTAACGGTATCGTTACAGATAGCAAGGGAACGATACCGGGTGCAACTATTACAGTTACACATATCCCTACCGGAACGGTTTACGCTACTGTGACCCGTGCCGATGGCCGCTTCAATTTACCCAACCTGAGAGTAGGAGGGCCTTATACTTTTAAGGTGACTTTTATAGGTTACAAGGATTTTGTAGAGGAAAATATTACACTATCAATTGGGCAGGATCAAAAGATCGATGCTAAAATTGAAGAAACAAGCGCTGCTTTGAAAGAAGTAGTTATTACCGGCCAGCAAGGTAAAGTAATAAACTCGTCACGTACTGGTGCGCGCGAAACAGTAAACCGCGCCCAAATAGAGGGCTTACCTACGGTTAACCGTTCATTAAGCGATTTTACAAAGCTGACGCCGTCTGCTAATGGTTTAAGTTTTGGCGGACGAAGCAGCTTGTATAACAACATCACTGTTGATGGGGCTTTATTCAACAATTCATTCGGTTTAGCCAGTACGCTTGGCGGTCAAACTAACTCTCAGCCTATTTCATTAGACGCGATCGACCAGATACAGGTTGATATTGCTCCTTATGACGTTCGCCAGGGTAATTTTACCGGTGCAGGTGTTAACACTGTAGTAAAATCAGGTACCAATACATTTAAAGGTACAGTTTATGATTATTTGCGCAGTACTGGTTTAACAGGATACAATGCAGGTAGCACTACGATCCCTAAAACACCCTTTAACTATCACCAATTGGGTGTAAGTTTAGGCGGACCCATTATCCCTAATAAATTATTCTTCTTTGTATCCGGTGAAGAAGAACGTATAGCCCAACCAGCTACCACTTACGTTGCTACGGGTTCAGGTGCAAGCGGCCCTGCTTCACAAGCCGATGCCACAACACTTAACTCTATTGCATCATTTTTGAAATCAAAGTACAGTTATGATCCGGGCCCGTACCAGGGATACAACTTTGATACTTACAGCAATAAGATAACAACCAAAATTGACTGGAATATTGATAAAAACAATACGCTAAGCGCTAAGTATTTTTATCTGAAATCATACGGAGATCACCCGCCAAGTAATTCGGGTGTCACCAATAATGGCGTGGGCTACGGTAGTACCCGTGACGCCGGGCCAAGCAGCCTTCCGTTTTATGGATCCGGTTACCGCATCAACAATAACTTTAATATAGGTATTATTGAGTTGGACACCAGGATCAGTAATAGCATGTCTAACAGGCTGACCGCCGGATATTCGGCTTTAAGGGATTTCCGTGCTTCATTGGGCGGTGCTAATATACCTATGGTGGATATAGGCAATGGTACATCAGATGCGCTTGGAAATGTTGTAACTAAAGCGAGTGCAGTTGAAACAAGTTTTGGTTATGAGTTATATACCGCTAACAATATTTTGTATACCAATATCGCCCAGTTCTCTGACGACTTTAGTATATTCTCAGGTAAACACGAATTTACCTTTGGTACTAACGACCAGATACAAAGTTATAAAAATGGTTTCGCACCGGATTACAATGGGTTATATACCTACAACTCGGCTTCAGACTTCCTGAATGGGTTACCGGCTGCTGCCTATACAACCCGAAACTCGGCCCTGCCTAATGGTTCATTCCCATTTGCAAAAATAAAAGCGGGTATTTACAGTGTGTACGCCCAGGATAAATACCACGTTACCGATAATTTTAAGTTAACTTATGGTATCCGGGCTGATTATGATGCTTTCCCCACCTCGTTACCATCAAATCCCAATGTGACTTATTTACTATTTCAACAAGGGATACAAGTAGATCCATCAGTTCTGCCTAAAAATCGAGTGCAGTTATCTCCCCGCGCAGGCTTTAACTGGGATGTAAACGGCGATCAGACCACCCAGGTACGCGGTGGCAGCGGGTTATTTACAGGTACTGTTCCTTTCGTTTGGATATCAAACCAGGCATCTAATAATGGGGTATTGTTTGGATCTTATACCGTTGTTAAAGGTGCGGCAGCTAATACACCGGCCCAAAATGCACAGTTGATCTTTAATCCAAATGTTAATGCTAATCGCCCGGCTCCCGGTCAGGGCGCTGCCAATACTTCTTATGAACTGGATATAGCTAACCCGAATTTAAAGTATCCAAAGATATGGAGAACTAACTTAGCGGTTGACCAAAAACTACCTGGCGGAGTTATCGGAACTATTGAGGGTGCTTATACTAAGGACATCAATGCGATCTATCACGAGAACCTGGTGCTTTCTGACTCTTACACGACCTTACCCGGTGTAGAAGGCCAGATCCGTTATACTTCTAAAAACACCACTCCACAAAGTACATCAGTTCTGAGCTCAGCCAACCCCGCAATTACAGGTTTGTATTATATGACCAATACCAACAAAGGATATTCGTACTTTGTTACCGCCCAGTTACAAAAAAGCTTTACAAACGGCTTCTATGCTAATATAGCCTACACACATAGTGGATCAGAAGATGTGAATGACGGCGGTTCAACAGCCAGTACTATATGGAGCTCCCGCCAGGTTGCCGGTAATCCAAATGCTGATAATCTGTCAAACAGTTCATTTGTTCAACCAAATCGTGTTATTGCATCTTTGATGTATAAGAAAACATACCTTGATCATGCTTCTACCTCGGTAGGTTTTATATTTGAGATGGCTAACAATGGTGCTGTATCATATACAACAGCAAGCAATGGCGCTATAGGTGATATCAATAATGATGGGGCTAACAATGATTTAATGTTCATTCCAAAAAACGAGGGGGATATAGAATTAGTGAAAGATTTTGCAGCTGATACACGTACCCCTGATCAAATTTGGCAACAACTAAATTCATTTATCAGCCAGGATAAATATCTTAACAGCCATAGAGGTCAATTCGCCGAAAGGAATGGCATAATTCTGCCTTACTTTAAAAGATTAGACTTTAAAGCTATCCAGGATTTTTATGTACAGGTAGGTAAAACAAAAAACACCATTGAAATTTCACTGGATATTATTAACGTAGGTAACCTTTTGAATAAGAATTGGGGATTGTACCAGGATTCCTTTAATGGGTTTAATTCCGGAAACACTGCTGTACTTAAGTTCCAGGGAATTGATGCGGCCACCGGTCATGCAACTTATTCATTTCCTTACTTAAACAAAGCTACTTTAACCCCTGTTACTTCATCATTCATCAATGATACCAGCCAATTATCACGCTGGCAGGCTCAGTTAGGGTTAAGGTATATATTTAACTAATATCTATTAACCTTACTATAATTAAAAACCCCGGTCAGAAATGACCGGGGTTTTTGGTTTATGACATAAGCTAAGATATTATGTAACTGTTGCATTTTATTTTTATTTCAAATTTGTTGTGGGAGTTTTTTATTGCAAAAACATTCTGTTAATTAATCATAATTCTTAATACTAACTTAATATTGAGAGGTTTATATTCGTTTATATTTTTTCTTCTTACAAACAAATGATTTTCAAACAGACAAAACTATGGGTAAGCATTTACTTCTATTTTTAATCGCATTATTTGCTATCAATTGTATCACCTTTGCTCAGGAAAGTGGGAAGATTGTTAAAGGAAGATTACTTGATGCGCAAACAAAAGAGCCGCTCACAGGTGCAACTATTACCATTAAGGGTACAACAAAGGCGGCGGTAGCATCGCTTGACGGTACATTTAGGATAAGCGTACCTGCTGATGATAAAAGCACCCTCGTATGCTCTTTTATCGGATATGTAAGCCAGGAGGTTACATTATCAGATAAAACAAATATTGGTGATATTGAACTGAAAGCCAGCGCAAACGCAATGAGTGAGGTAGTTATAAGCGGAGACGTTGCTGTTGATCGTAAAACACCAATTGCAGTTTCTTCTATAAGCGCAGAGTTTATAGAAGAAAAAATAGGAACACAGGGGGTCCCGGAACTTTTAAAAGGCATACCGGGTATCATGGCCACTGCACAGGGTGGCGGTTATGGTGATGGGCGCGTCAGTATCCGCGGGTTCTCGACCGTAAAAGGCAACGTTGCGCAAACAATAAATGGCATACCTATTAATGATCCGGAAAGCGGCACCATTTACTGGTCAGACTATTCAGGCCTTACTGATGTTGCCACCTCTATACAGGTACAGCGCGGTTTGGGCGCTTCTAAAATTATTGTACCTTCCTTTGGAGGTACCGTCAATATTACCACACGCAGTACCGATGCTGAAAGAGGTGGTTACGTATCACAAACCATCGGCAGCGATGGATATGATAAAACAGCTGTTTTAATATCAACAGGTTTGAATGATAAAGGCTGGGCCGCAACATTTCAAGGCAGCAGGACCAAAGGTAACGGGTATGCTGATGGCCTTAATTTCATAGGGTACAATTACTTTTTTAATCTTTCAAAAGTGCTGAGCCCGGATCAAACCTTATCATTCACCTTAATGGGCGCAAGCCAAACCCACGGCCAAAGGATCCAGGAAAGCATCCTGGACTATCAGAATGCGCCTCAAGGCATTCGTTGGAATTATGCGTTGGGTGTTAAGGACGGCCAGCAACTTAATCCATATAACAACTTCTTCAGCAAACCATTATTTTCGTTAAATCACGACTGGGTAATTAATGCAAACTCCAGCTTATCAACAGTTCTGTATGCAACTTATGGTACAGGAGGGGGCGGGGGTATTGGCGGGGCAACTCCACCAAGAATAAGTAATTTTTATTCTCCTTTTGATTTTACTGCTGTGGAAAAAAGTAATGCAGCAAGCCCTGATGGCTCAGCTGGCACTTATTTATATGCCTCACATAACGACCATAACTGGTATGGCATCAGAAGTACCTATAGGAGTAACCTTACTAAAGATATCGATTTTTCTGCCGGGGTTGACCTAAGGTATTACGAGGGAACACATTACCAGGTGGTAACCGACTTGTTGGGTGCAGATTATGTACTGTTTAACTATTATGGCACTGCAGCTTCGGGTAGTTCAGGCGGCAATATTAATAACCCCATCGACAGGGCTGTAGTTGGCGATAAGATCTATTATTACAACAAGGATTATATTACTTCGGAAGGAGTGTTTTTACAGACAGAGTATTCAAAAAATGATTTTTCTGCATTTGTAACATTGACCGGATCGGGCAGCGACGACAAAAGAGTTGATTATTTTAATTACCTGAATAGCGACCCGAACCAAACAAGCAAACCGGTCAACTTTTTTACCTACCAGGCAAAAGGGGGCGCTAATTACAATATAAACGACCAGATGAACATCTTTGCCAATATAGGGTATCTCACAAAGCCACCTTATTTTGGCAATGTGTTTGAGAATTTTACAAATCAGATCAACACAGGCAGCATTCCCGAAAAGCTATTCAGCTATGAGTTAGGGTATGGCTATAAGAGTTCCAATTTCAGCGCCAAATTAAATCTTTACAGATCACTTTACAAGGATGAGACATTTACAAACCCTTATTTTGACAGTTCTACAAACCAGCAATACAGTGTAAATATTTCAGGTGTGGATGAGCTGCACCAAGGCATCGAATTGGAGTTGAAGCTAAGGCCAATTAAAGACGTTACCTTATCAGGAATGGTTTCTTTAGGCGATTGGTATTACTCTAAGGATGCCGGCCCCGCTACAGTTTATAACAACCAGCAAAAGCCCATTGCAACCGTTACCGAAGTGCTTCTGAAAGGGCTTAAAGTCGGCGATGCTGCGCAAACTACTGCGGCTTTAAACCTTGATGTGAATGTTTTACCGGAACTTAAGCTTGGCGCCAACTATAATTTTTTTGGCAATTACACGGCCAATTTTGATTTCTCAAACTTAAACCAAGCCACTTTAACTCAAAATAATGCAACCTCATTCAAACCATACAAATTACCTGATTACTCAACTTTTGACCTGAACGCGGTATTCAAATTTAAAATTGCAGGTCTTAATGCATCACTCATAGCAACAGTAGACAACTTGTTGAATACTAAATATATATCTGATGCCTTTGACAAAAATGCCTTAGGCCAGGTTTCTTTGCTTAATGTTTATTATGGTTTAGGAAGAACGTTTACTACCGGCTTAAAAGTTAAATTTTAAGAAAAACAATAAAAAATATTTAAAATGAAAAAGATCTGTTATTTATTAGCCTTGGTTGCACTGGCTTTTACAGCTTGTCAGAAGCAGCCTATAGTTCCGACGGGGGCTTATACGAAAGCAATGACTTTTACCTTAGCTGCAACAGATTACCAGTTACTACCCTCCACGGATTACCCTTCTAGTTCATTAAGTTTTAATTCTACTGCTGATGCGGATACCTACATCCCTCAAATTTTAAGCTTAAAAGAACCACAGCTTGGCAATGGTTCATCGGCTAACGTGACTTTTACCATTGCACCTGCATCAGTTAAAGTTGCCGACAGTTTATATAGCCATGTAGCTTATACAGTTACCAGCGCCGATTATGTTGCGGTTACCGGCAATAATTATGGTGACTTCAGTGCATCTGATGTACTTAACTTTTTAGCCTATAAATATCCAACGCCGGTTGCAAACCAGTTAGCCGTAATAAGTTATACATTATATACTGGTAGTGATAATTCAGTAGTTAATTCATTTTTATATCTGAATGGTGCCTGGCAGAAAATATACCAGGTGTCACCAGCGCAATATGCCGCGGTGGGTGATGGTACTTATAATAATTTTAGCTCATCTGAACAAAGTAACCTTCCCAGCTATTTCAATGCCTTTTTAAAAGCAGACATATCCATTATGGATACCGTTAAAGTTAACGACGTGGAATATGTGAGTTATCAAATATATACAGGGGCCACCTATCAAAAAGTGCTGGGACTTACTTACGATGGCAATAACTGGGGGACAATCTCAACACAAGGGACCCTGGCATTTCTTAAAACCGGCGGGGCCTGGGTTGCAAACCAAACTATATATTACACACTTACAACTGCCGATACTAAACTTATTGCAGCGTCAAATATAGGCACGGCTTCCCAAAGAACTAATCTTGGTAAGTATGGTGATTTTTCTGGTTGGTTAGCTGTGGATCTTAATAACGCACTTATTTTGGTATTGACTACAGATTTTCCAAATCCGAAAGTAAATGTAGATTATGTAGTTACTTATTTAGTGTACAATGGTAGTTCTGATATTCCTACGAAAGCTACTTTCCAATACAATGGTACAGCCTGGGCTGCTCACTAACATTGGTATTATAAACAAAAAAGAGGCTCAATATCAGGCCTCTTTTTTGTTTATATATTATTTGTGAATTTTAATATACAAATTCACCGAATTCAGATCGGATGGTTACCTGCTTCTTTTCGGCAGCTTCCACATAGCCTATAATTTGAGCGTCAACACCAAAACTTTTTGATATTTGTACAAGGTCTGCAGCAATTTCCTGTGGTACGTATAATTCCATGCGATGCCCCATATTAAACACTTTGTACATTTCCTGCCAGCTTGTTTTTGATTCTTCCTGTATCAACTTAAACAGAGGTGGAATAGGGAATAAGTTGTTCTTAATGATATGGAGGTTTTCAATAAAATGAAGAACTTTAGTTTGTGCACCGCCGCTGCAATGTACCATACCATGAATATGGCTTCGATAACTATCGAGCATTTTTTTAATTATTGGCGCATAAGTGCGGGTAGGGGAAAGTACCAATTTGCCAGCCTCGATGGAATTTCCGTTTCCGATATCGATCAGATCCGTTAAGTTTTTGCTGCCTGAGAATATTAACTCGTAAGGAACAGCATGGTCATAGCTTTCAGGGTACTTTTCGGCGATGCTTTTGTTAAATACATCGTGCCTGGCAGATGTTAACCCATTTGATCCCATTCCGCCATTATATTCCTTCTCATAATCAGCTTTACCATAAGATGCGAGGCCTACAATAACATCTCCCGGTTTAATACGGTCGTTTGATATCACATCTGCGCGTTTCATACGGCAGGTTACAGTAGAATCAACGATGATGGTACGCACCAGGTCGCCAACGTCGGCAGTTTCTCCGCCGGTAGAGTAGATACCGATGCCTGCATCTCTCAATTCAGCCAAAATTTCTTCTGTGCCATTGATAATAGCGGCGATCACTTCGCCTGGTATCAGGTTTTTATTGCGGCCAATAGTTGAAGAAAGAAGGATATGATCGGTTGCGCCCACGCACAACAGGTCATCCAGATTCATAATAATGGCATCCTGGGCTATTCCGCGCCAAACCGACAGATCGCCGGTTTCTTTCCAGTAACTATAAGCGAGTGATGATTTTGTCCCGGCCCCATCGGCATGCATTATATTGCAATAATCGGGGTCGTTAGTTAAAATATCAGGAACTATTTTACAGAAAGCCTTTGGAAAAAGGCCCTTATCAATATTTTTAATGGCATTATGTACATCATCTTTTGAGGCCGATACACCTCTTTGATCATACCTTTGCGAAGAAATCATGGGCAAATATAAGGGTTAATACCAGTTTGGAACAGCAAAACGTTACTTTTGCAATTCTCATCTATCATTACATGTTAAATATTACTGTCTCAAAAGTACGACTTCATTTAAAACATTCATTTGACAGGATCAAAAACGAGGAGTTTAAAAAGAACGCACTCCAGGCTATACCCTTTTGGATAGCCTCGGTTATTACAGGCCTCATTGCAGTACTCTACACCAAACTTTTCTTAATGGCCGAGGGGCTAACCACTTTAGTTTATAAGTATCATGCATGGATGTTATTTATTTTAACCCCTGTTTGTTTTGTTATTGCATGGTGGTTGGCCAAGCGTTTTGCGCCTTATTCAAGAGGGAGCGGCATACCACAGGTTATGGCTGCAATAGAAATAAGCAGTCCTAAAACCGATCAGAAAGTAAATAAACTATTAAGTATCCGCATCATATTTGTAAAAATACTATCAAGCCTTATTATGGCTATCGGGGGTGGGGTAATAGGGAGGGAAGGGCCTACTATTCAAATAGCCGCTTCGGTGTTCCGCAAGGTAAACCAGTTTTTGCCCCAGTGGTGGCCAAAAGTTGCCAAAAGAAACATGATCATAACCGGTGCGGCGGCGGGCCTGGCTGCAGCGTTTAATACGCCATTAGGCGGAATTGTGTTTGCCATAGAAGAATTGACAAAAACACACTTTAGTTATTTTAAAACAGCCATTTTTTCGTCAGTGATCATCGCTGGTTTAACTGCACAGGGGATTTTAGGGCCCTATCTTTATTTGGGTTATCCCAAAATAGGTAGCCTTTCAACTTTTATTTTTTTATGGGTGATATTAGTAGCTGTCATATCCGGGCTGCTTGGTAGCAGTATGTCGAAAGTGATCTTGTGGATTATGATTTGGAAATCTAAATTAAAATTTAGCTATGCAAACATTGTCTATGTGACAGTGTGTGCGTTGTTATTAGCAGGGCTTGCCTATTTTGTAGATTACAGTACCATGGGGTCTGGAAAAGACCTGATGCAAAAAGTTTTATTTACTTCTGATAAATATTCGGCATGGTACACGCCATTATTAAGAATAGCAGGTACTATGTTATCATTCACAACTGGGGCGGCAGGTGGCATATTTGCACCCGCACTGGGCACAGGTGCAAGTGTAGGTTCAATGGTTTCGGGTTGGTTCCATTTGTCCGAAACAAACACCAATTTATTGATCCTTTCGGGGATGGTTGGGTTTTTAACGGGCGTTACCAGGTCGCCATTTACATCAGCCATCCTTGTGCTTGAAATGACCGACCGTCATAATGTGATCTTCCATCTAATTCTGGCAGGCATGGTAGCCAGCCTGGTATCTATTTTAATAGATAAACATTCCCTTTATGACCACCTTAAGGTACAATATATACGTGATCTGAATGAGGGGGAATTAGTCAACACAAATTCCACGAATTTATAAGCACAAATTTCACGAATTAGATTTGTGGAATTCGAATAAATTCGTGGAAATAAGTGTTCACAATCAAATAAACAGCAATTCCCTAAACTTCGGCAGTGGCCATATAGAATCATCCACCAATTGCTCCAGTTTATCAACATGGTATCGTATTGGCTGGAAATATGTCTTTACTTTTTCATCATAAGCCAATGCCTTGGCTTGTATATCTTCAATAACGTTGGCTTTTTTACGCTCACCAATCATTTGGTCAACATTCGTCTTAATGAAATTAATATGTTCCGAAAGCTGATTGATAAGATCCAACTGTGCTGTGTAAGTGGATTTGTCTAAGCCGATATCCTTTAAGCCTTTAACATTTTCAACCAATTTGGTTTGGTATGAAATAGCAGTAGGGATAATGATATTAGTTACCATTTCGCCTATAACACGGGCTTCTATCTGCAATTTTTTATAAAAGCTCTCCAATAAGATCTCATGACGTGCATGTGCTTCTCTTTTGCTGAACACCTTGGTGTCCTCAAAAAGTATAGCTGATTTTTCAGATAAAATGGCATCAAGAGCTTTAGGTGTTGTTTTAAAGTTTGATAATCCGCGGGCCTCAGCTTCTTTTTCCCACTCCTCACTATAGCCATTGCCTTCGAATCGTATATTTTTGGATTCTTTGATATATTTTTTAATAACGATTAGCAGAGCAACATCTTTCTTTTCACCTTTTTTGATCAGTTTATCTACATCGTATTTGAATTTCTTCAACTGATCAGCCACAATCATATTCAAAATAGTCATGGGGCTGGCCGAATTGGCTGAAGAACCCACTGCACGCAGCTCAAATTTATTCCCTGTAAAAGCAAATGGCGATGTACGGTTACGGTCGGTGTTATCTTTTAATATCTGCGGTATTTTAGGGATGCCCTGCCATAACATGGCATCATCCTTTATTTTTTTGCTGATCCTTGATGTTTCTATCTCATCCAACACATCACTCAACTGACTGCCAAGGAAGATCGAGATAATAGCCGGTGGAGCTTCGTTGGCGCCTAAACGGTGATCATTGTTTACTGATGCGATGGAAGCCCTTAGCAGATCGGCATGTTCATATACAGCTTTAATGGTATTAACAAAAAAGGTAAGGAACATCAGGTTGTTTTTAGGCGTTTTACCTGGCGACAATAGATTTTTACCTGTATTTGTTATCATCGACCAGTTATTGTGCTTGCCCGAGCCATTAACACCCTCATAAGGCTTTTCATGTAGCAACACCTTAAAGTTATGACGCTTAGCAACCCTGTCCATCAGGTCCATCAATAATTGATTATGGTCAATTGCCAAGTTGATCTCCTCATATATAGGGGCGCACTCAAATTGCGATGGGGCAACTTCATTATGCCTGGTTTTTAATGGTATGCCTAATTGCAACGCCTCGGTCTCCATATCCTGCATAAAGGCATATACCCGTTCAGGTATCGAGCCAAAATAATGGTCTTCTAATTGCTGATTTTTGGCGGACATGTGCCCGAATAAAGTGCGGCCTGTTAAATAAAGGTCTGGGCGTGCATTAAATAAGGCTATATCAACGAGGAAATATTCCTGCTCGATACCCAATGAAGCATTAACTTTCTCAATACTTTTATCAAAATAGTGGCATACATCCACAGCTGCTTTATCTAAAGCATGTAAAGCTTTTAATAAAGGCACCTTATAATCTAATGCTTCGCCGGTATAAGAAACAAATACAGTTGGGATACACAATGTGCGGCCCATAATAAATGCAGGTGAAGATGGGTCCCACGCGGTATATCCTCTTGCCTCAAATGTGTTGCGTATGCCACCGCTTGGAAAGCTGGAAGCATCCGGCTCCTGTTGAGCTAAGGCATCGCCCGAAAATGTTTCGATCGCGCCCCCCTCAGAAGTGGGTTCAAAGAAAGCATCGTGTTTTTCGGCAGTTGAGCCTGTGAGCGGCTGGAACCAATGTGTATAATGGGTGGCATTTTTACTTAATGCCCACGATTTCATTGCTGATGCAACCTGTTCGGCCATATCCCGTGGAATTGGCTCGCCTTTATCAACAGAATCTACGATAACCTGGTATGCTTCTTTTGAAAGATAGCCCTTCATCTTCAGTTTATCGAAGACATTGGCACTAAAATAATCGGAAATTTTGTTTGAAGGCAGCTTTACTTCCTGAACTGTCCTACCAAGTACTGCCTGGAGTGCTTGAAATCGAATATTTGACATACTTTATTTGTTTTTATTGATGAAGGTTAACGTCAAAAGTAAAATTATCCTTCATATTACAGGTAATGTTTGAATAAAATATCTTTTTTATCTAAAAAAGAGCCCATTTATTTCATTTATGACAATCAATTTCGAGATTTTATAGAATTATACCGATTTGATAAAAATTCAACCCTTAATCATGTAAATTTAATAAAATGATTAAAAATGTTTCATAAAATGGAATGAAATCAATGAATAAACCTGATTTACTAATGAAAATCATAAAAATATAAGCTTGTTTTGATTTTTATGTTAAAAATAATGTAAAATGGGTGTTAAATTTTATGTGTTTTTTACAATTTTCATAATTCTTCTATTTTTTATGATTATTTACCACCATAAAATTTGTTTTTTTCGAAAAACATACATAATTTCATCAAAAATTAATAAAATGATATCTAAAATTCAAAAATTATATAATTCTATTAACAATTTCAATTTAATTTATCTGTTTACTACTATATAGTCATTAAATCGTTCAAATCAATCAAACTAAATTAAACAAACAATGAAAGTAACACTTACAAAAACCAACTTGCTCAGTTCCTTCCGACAACTGACGCGTGAAAAGTGGGCGCTCGGGGCGACCATTTTAACAGGAAAAATGATCGGGCTAATCCTTGTTTTAATAGCCATGTTTACCATCCCTGGATTGCTGCCTACAGCGGCTCATGCTGCTGCTGCCCCTGCAAAACCAACCGATATTGAAACATCAATGATGAATTCGATCGATACGGTTTGGACATTAGTTGCTGCGTTCTTAGTATTTGCAATGCAGGCAGGTTTCGTAATGCTTGAAGTTGGCTTTGCACGTAAGCGCGAAACTGTAAACGTTTTGATGGAGTGTATTTTTGATACCTGTCTTTGCGGTATCCTATTTTATGCTATTGGTTACGCCTTCATGTTTAGCTCAGGTAACGGATTTATAGGTTATCATTGGTTTTTCCTTCAGGGAACTCCTGACCTCTATCCAGGCACAGGTGTTCCGGTAATAGCACACTGGATATTCCAGTATGCCTTTGCTGATACCTGCTCAACAGTGGTTTCAGGCGCTATGATCGGCCGTACAGGTTTCCGTGGTGATATTCTTTACAGTATAGGTATTACCGGTTTCATCTACCCAATTATTGGCCACTGGGCCTGGGGACCTGATGGCTGGTTAGCTTTAATGGGTAGTGCAGATGCTGCAGGCAGCCACCATTTCTTTGTAAGCTTAGGTCAAGGCTTCCGCGATTTTGCAGGCTCAACAGTTGTGCATACCATTGGGGGTATGGCCTCACTTGCGGGTGCTGTCGTCTTAGGCCCACGGATAGGGCGTATTTTTGCACGCGATGGCGGCGGTATGCCACCAGGACATAATTTACCAATGGCTGCTGTCGGTGGTTTCATCTTATGGTTTGGCTGGTACGGTTTTAATCCGGGCAGTACACTTTCGGCAATGGACGCTATAGGTATTGGCCGTGTTGCTACCAATACTACACTTGCGGCATGCGGCGGCGGATTTACCGCTATGCTGGCTGGACTGTGGTTTGGATCAACTAAAGGGAAATTCGATTTAGGTTTTACCGTAAATGGTTTCCTTGCAGGTTTAGTTGCCATTACTTGCCCTTGTTACTGGGTTAGCCCATTGGGTGCAACCATATTAGGCGGTGTAGCTGGTTTCGTAGTGTTCGGTGGTGTTAAAATATTAGAATATCTACGTATAGACGATCCAATCGGTGCTGTTCCGGTACATGGTTTTGCAGGTATATGGGGAACATTATCATTAGGCTTATTCGCAACAGGTCAATTCGGAGTAACAGGTCCTTACGGAGCTGATAATTCTGCGCCAAACCTTGTAAAAGGTTTATTTTATGGCGGCGATGCCAGTATATTAAAAGCACAGGCAATAGGTACATTCACAATTGCTATAGCCGTGTTTACTGTAACCTGGGTAATGATGAAACTTATTATGCTATTGCCGCATCCATGGAAACTGCGTGTTGAAGCACACGGTGAAACAGGTCCGGGTGGTTTGGATATGTTTGATCACGGTGCCGAAGCATACGCATTGGACGACGATGAAGTTAGTCTAAGCGGCCTTTTTGAAAAGGATGCAAAGGTAACTGCTTAAACAAGCAGCCCATATATACTTGTGCGGTTGGTTAATCAGTATTATTAACTACCTGTTTATATCCGATCGCACAAGTTTTTCATTCGAATTTCTCTTAAAACAATCACAGTGTAGGCTACGACTTAACCCTGAATGGGTGTACTTTGCACTGCTGTAAACTCACAATCAATCAATCAAAATAACTTTTCAATCAAACCAATCATGAAAAAAATACTTTTACTTTTATCATTATTTATCGTTGTATATATGTCAGCGAAAGCGGAGACGAAAGCTCCGGCAGATACCGGGAAAACAGCTGTCGCAGCCCCTGCGCCTGCACCAGCCCCACCAGATCCACCATTAGTATTTTCAGGATCAGTAGACACGTACTTTAAATATGATTTTTCTGGACATGGGAATATACCAACCAGCTTTGCCAGCGACCAAAATTCAGTATCCATCGGCATGATAGACCTGGGCCTGAAGAAAACAGTTGGTAAAGCATCTTTTGTAGGCGAATTATCATTCGGCCCGAGGGGACAATATCAATCTGTTCCAAATGGTGACGGCTCTAACCTCAATAGTAATAATTCATTTCACATTCAGAACCTGTATGTATCCTATAACGTAACTGATAAATTTAACTTATCGGCAGGTTATATGTCAACATTTATAGGATACGAAGTAATTTCACCGGCGGGAAATTTCAATTATTCTACTTCGTACCTGTTTACCAGTGGCCCTTTCGAGAACGCAGGCTTTAAAGCCACCTATACCTTCTCGGATAAGGTAAGTTTAATGGCAGGTATCTTCAACGATAATTGGAATGCTTATACTTCAACACATGATGTATCCACTTTTGGCGCACAGTTAACTGTCACCCCGGTAAAGAACTGGACAGCTTACCTGAACGTAGCGACAGGCCCTACCTCTGGTACTATATTTGACCTTACTACTGCTTACCAAATTACCGATGCATTTAAATTAGGGTTGAACGGTGCTACATTTACTCCTGCTCATGGCGGCGGTGGTTATGATGGTGTAGCCCTATATCCTCAGTTGGCAGTATCAAAAGTTGTAACCTTTGGCTTAAGAGGCGAGTATTTTGAAGTTAAAAATGGCGGTGGTAATGTAACTGCGATAACAGCAACAGCCAACATTAAAGCAGGGCCGTTGATGCTGATCCCTGAGGTCAGGTTTGACAATAAGACCTCGGCCTTTGCTGTACCATTTGTTGATAGCAGTGGCGCAACTACAAACAGCGCTTCTCAGTTTTTAATTGCTGCGGTTTACGCTTTCTAAGAAAAACATAATTAATTTTCAAAGCCGCTCTCCATATAGGGGAGCGGCTTTATATTTATACCATGAAAAGATTTCTATTAGCTGCCATTGGTTTATTCATTATTAGATCGGCAAACGCACAGAAAAATTTGTTATCGCTCAATGAGCAAAATAAATATATCTATTACCAGGTAGTTGATATGCCAGGTATTGCTTTAGATAGTTTAAAGAAAAATGCTGAATATTTTATTAAAACGACGTATCCTAAAGCCAAACCCGGACCGGAAGTTACTGCAGGTAATTTTTATACCAGTGACAAATTTTTAGTTTATAGTGTGGCGACTTTTGTTAAACACGAGAGCGGGGAAATAGCTTATACGCTAAATATTGAATGTAAGGACTCCAAATACAGGTATTGGTTAACTAATTTCATTTTTACTCCGTATGAGAAGAACCGATACGGTGTTTTTGTGCCAAAACCAGGTATCGATCTGCCGCTTGAAACAGCCGAATCAAAATTAGATAAGAAAGAATTGAATGGCTATTTTGACCAAACCGGTGCATTCTGTAAGCAATTGGGTGAGAAATTAAAGCTTTATATGGCCGAAGGCCATGGTATAAAAAAGGCAGAAAAACTACCTGCCAAAGTAGTTACCGACAAATGGTGAAAACCTAAACTGTAATTCAAATAATGCCTTTAGGTAAAAACGCCAAATAATATTTGTTCTGAAGTAGGATGGTCAGGTTGAAAAAAGTTTTTTTATAATCTTATGCAATATTAAATATTGTATAAACGTTATATTTAAAAATTAAATTTCAACCATTATGCTTATCTCAAAATTTGATTTGTACAAACCCGAGTGGCTCGAGCTTGTATTTGACGACCGAAACAAAGAGTACGGCGCTTATGATCTAAGAAAACATTACTCCAGGAATTTGTTAATGGCAATGGGTATTGCTTTTTTTGGAGTTACCGTTTTGTTTATCGGACACGGAATGTTGTTTAAACATACGCCGACTGAAGTTTACAGGATAGTTCCTGATATACCTATTCTCCCCCCAACGTCTATTAAACCCCACGAAATAATACCACCAAGGGTTGAACCTGCAAGACCTCATACAACGGTAAGTACTGTAAAGTTTCCCATATTAAAGGTGGTTCCTGATAAAGAGGCGGAAAATCCCCCAAAAATAACTGAGCTTCAGACCTCTGCTATCGGACCGCAAACGATAAAAGGCAAGCCGGGTGATGAAGTTATAGATATACCTGATGGGCCAGGAACCGGAACTGCTCAAAAAGTGACCGAAGATAATACTCCGAAAGATATGTATTCAGTCGAGGTATTGCCTGAGCCAGTAGGTGGGTCTGCTGCCTGGGCAAAATTCCTGCAGAAAAATATCCATTACCCGGCAATGGCCTCGGAAGAAGGTAAACAAGGTAAAGTGTTTTTAAGCTTTATAGTAGAGAAAGATGGACACATATCAAACGTGGTGGTTGAGCGTGGAGCTGGGTATGGGCTTGACGAAGAGGCTGCAAGGGTATTAAGAATGGCGCCGAAATGGAAACCGGGCATCCAGAACGGGCAGCCTGTGCGCGTGAAATTCAGCATGCCAATTACTTTCGTAATACCTGATGATGATAAATAGCAATCAAATCCCGAAACCATGAATATCTCAAAATTTGATTTATACAAGTCCGAGTGGCTCGAGCTTGTATTCGATGATCGCAATAAAGAATACGGTGCCTATGACCTGAGGAAGCATTATGCGGATAATATGTTGAAGGCTATGGGCATTACTTTTGGCACTCTGTTAGCTTTAGGTATGACATATGCCGTTTTACATACAGCCCCACATCAGTTGCCAACCATTATTCATGATCCTCAAACTATTATAACTGTAACTCTTCGCCCGCCAGCAGAACCGCCAAGGCCAATACAACATTCAGTTCATCCACCAGCTGTACATTCCTCAACAATAATATATACTACGCCTGTTGTTGCACCTGACCCAGTAACCACCAATCCGCCCACCCGTGAACAGCTTACACAAGTCACCATTGGCCCGGAAACAGTTAAGGGCAATGGGAAAGGTGATAACATATTGAAAACGGACCAGGGGAGCGGTTCAGGGACTACACTTGCACCTGCTGCAAATATAGATCCGGTGGATGTCAGCGGACTTGATGTAATGCCAGAACCTTATGGTGGTGCCGCGGCATGGGCTAAATTTTTGCAAAAGAATATACATTATCCGCACCAGGCATCAGAAGAAGGTAAGCAGGGAAGGGTTTGGTTAAGCTTTATCATTGAAAAGGACGGGCATCTGTCAAATATTGTGGTTGAACGGGGAGTAGGTTTTGGTTTGGATGAGGAAGCCCTTCGTGTGTTGAAACTGGCACCCGCATGGAAGCCCGGAAAACAGAATGGTGCTGCGGTGCGTGTGAAATATAACATACCGGTTAATTTCCAGATAGCTGATAATGATTAGGATGAGTGAGGCGAAAGGGTAAAGGTGAAAGGTTTTTAAGCCTGTAGCCTTGCCCTTTTATTTTTTGATTTTGGACCTTTGCTTTATGCCTTTCGCCTTTACCCTTTCACCTTTTCCCTTTATCCTTTCACCTTTTCCCTTTATCCTTTCACCTTTTTTTTCTAATTTTGTGCTTCCTTTCAAAAAAACGATATTACCTTGGAGCACCTGGAATTAACCACCACCCAAACCGCCAAAGATTTAGGCTTACTACCCGAAGAATTTGAACGAATAAAAGAGATATTAGGCCGCGTGCCAAACTTTACCGAGCTATCGATTTTCTCCGTAATGTGGAGTGAACACTGCTCTTATAAAAACTCCATCACCTGGCTTAAGACCCTACCCAAAGATGGTCCGCGCATGCTGGCCAAGGCCGGTGAAGAAAATGCCGGATTAGTCGACCTTGGCGATGGCATAGGATGCGCTTTTAAAATAGAATCACATAACCACCCATCAGCATTAGAGCCCTACCAGGGTGCAGCCACAGGCGTTGGCGGTATTAACCGCGATATATTTACCATGGGTGCAAGACCCATCGCACAGTTAAATTCACTGCGTTTTGGTGATCTGAGCCTCGACCGTACTAAATGGCTGATCAAAGGTGTAGTTAAAGGTATCGGTGATTATGGTAATGCTTTTGGTATCCCGACAGTAGGCGGGGAACTGTTTTTTGATGAGTGTTATAATGTTAATCCGCTGGTAAACGCCATGTCGGCAGGTATTGTAAAGGCAGGTGAAACCGTTTCAGCAACATCTTATGGTGTGGGCAACCCGGTATATATTGTAGGCTCTGCTACGGGTAAAGATGGGATACATGGTGCGGCTTTCGCATCAAAAGATATTACAGAAGATTCGGTAAATGATTTGCCTGCTGTACAGGTAGGCGACCCTTTTCAAGAAAAGCTTTTACTTGAAGCCACATTGGAAGTAATTAAAACCGGTGCCGTAGTGGGTATGCAGGATATGGGTGCGGCAGGTATTATCTGCTCTAACTCAGAAATGTCGGCAAAGGGCGAGCACGGGATGCGCATCGACCTGGATAAAGTACCAATGCGCCAGGAGCACATGAAGCCTTTCGAGATATTATTATCCGAATCGCAGGAGCGTATGCTGATCGTAGTGCATAAAGGAAGAGAAAAAGAAGTTGAAGCTGTTTTTGATAAATGGGATTTGAATTGCGCCATTATAGGCGAGGTGACCGATACCAAACGCCTGCTGTATTATATGAATGGCGAATTGGTTGCAGATGTCCCCGCGGATGACCTGGTATTAGGTGGCGGGGCGCCAATTTACGAACGTGAATATCGCGAACCAGCTTATTTCAAGAAAAATCAGCAGTTTAAAATAGAAGATGTAAAAGAACCTGCCAATCTGAAAGATGTGGCGGAGCATTTGATATCACATCCCAACATCGCATCAAAACGCTGGGTAACCAAGCAATACGACTCGATGGTTGGCGCATCCACCATGACAACTAACCGTCCATGCGATGCGGCAGTCGTGAATGTACGGGGAACTGATAAAGCTATCGCTTTAACGGTTGACTGTAATTCGCGCTATGTGTATGCCGATCCGAAAAAAGGTTGCGCCATAGCTGTAGCTGAAGCTGCACGTAACATTACCTGTGCAGGTGGCGAGCCGGTTGCAATCACCAATTGCTTGAATTTCGGCAATCCTTACAAACCTGAAGTTTACTGGCAATTTGTGGGCGCTATAAAAGGTATGGGTGAGGCCTGTATTAAATTTGAAACCCCGGTTACCGGCGGTAACGTGAGCTTTTATAACCAGTCGACCGATGATGGGCCGGTATTCCCGACCCCGACAATAGGCATGTTGGGGGTGCTGGATGATAAATCGACCCTGATGACAGCTGATTTTAAACAACCCGGCGACCTGGTCTATTTAATTGGCGAATCGGTAAATGATATTGCATCATCACAATACCTGGCTTCTTATCATAAAATTCTATCGGCCCCGGCACCATATTTTGATTTGGACAAGGAATACGATATGCACCAGGTGATCAAACAACTGATCAAACACCAGATCATACAATCGGCCCATGATGTATCAGATGGCGGTTTGTTTATTACACTGGTAGAATCGGCTATGCCAAACGGTTTTGGTTTTGAAATAGCAGCTGATAATGCCATTCGTAAAGATGCGTTTTTATTCGGCGAAGCGCAGGGCAGGGTAGCGGTAAGCGTATCGCCTGAAGAGCAGGAGCGTTTTATTGAATTGATGGCTACCAGCGAAGTTGAATTCAGCCTTTTAGGAACCGTGAGTGATGGCTATTTGCATATCGACGAAGAATCATTCGGTCATATTACCGATATCAAGTTGGTTTATGATAACGTTTTGCATGTTATTTTAGGGGAGTAAATTGTTCCGTAGGAACATCTGGTTGGTAGAAAAATTATGATTTATAATAATATCGTTCCATAGGAACGATTGGTGTCTTGGATATGATATATGGCTAACAGTTATACACAAATTCATATTCAATTTGTATTTGCTGTAAAATACAGGGCTGCACTTATTGATAATGAGTGGAAAGAAAGGCTCCATCAATATATCACAGGCATTTTCCAGGAGAATAAGCACAAAATGCTTCAAATTAATAGTATGCCTGACCATATTCATATTTTTGTTGGGATGCGACCGCATCAATCCATATCATCTGTGATACAAAATGTAAAAACGGAAAGTAGTAAATGGATCAAAGCAAATAATTTGTGTTCTCAGCCTTTCGCCTGGCAGGAAGGATACGGTGCTTTTTCTTATGCGAAAAGCCAGGTTAGTGACGTGGTTCGTTATATAAAGAATCAGGAGATACATCATAGTAAGTTGACATTTTTGGATGAGTACAGGAAATTCTTAACTGCATTTGAAATTGAATGGGATGAGCAATACATTTTCAAGGAATTGGAATAGCACCAGGCGTTCCTATGGAACGCTGACTTAAATTAACAATATTTTTTCTACCAACCAGATGTTCCTATGGAACATTTTGCGTTGGATTTTTTTAGATTAAAGAACGACAGTAATAATATAGAATAAATGCTGAAAATCAATCGCGTACATCATATTGCCATCATCTGTTCGGATTATCAACGATCCAAATATTTTTATAGCGAGGTGCTCGGTTTTAAGATATTGCAAGAGGTTTTTCGCGAACAAAGAAATTCCTATAAGCTTGATCTGGAAGTTGCAGGGCAATACCAGATCGAGCTTTTTTCATTTCCTGACCCACCCGAAAGACCATCATATCCCGAAGCTGCTGGGTTGCGTCATTTAGCTTTTGAGGTAGATGATATTGAAGAAGCTATTCAGCATATCAATGCGTATGATGTTATTACCGAGCCTGTTAGAATTGATGAATTTACAGGTAAAAAATTTACCTTTTTTGCTGACCCGGACGGATTACCTATAGAGTTTTACGAAAAATAAACCATGCCTGATATCTTCCGGTTTAAACAATTCGATGTTGATCAAAGCGGATGCGCGATGAAGATCAATACAGATGGCGTATTGCTGGGGGCATTTGTTGATGGGGATCAACCTAAAAGCATATTGGATATTGGTACAGGAACTGGGGTGATCGCTTTAATGCTGGCACAGCGGTTTAATGATGCACAAATTGATGCTGTAGAGATCGATCCGGCAGCAGCGCAAACTGCTGAAACAAATTTTGCCAATTCGCCATTCGCTGAAAGGTTAAATATTTATCCGATAGGATTTGAGCAATTTTTTGAACAATATCACGATAAGAAGTATGATCTGATCGTATCTAATCCCCCATTTTTTATTAATTCGCTAAAATCGCCGGAGGCGAAAAAAGAACTGGCTAAACATACTGATGAGGATTTTTTTAGAAAATTGATTGTTGCTATTGCACGCCACCTGACCGTTGACGGCCTTTGTTGGCTGATCATACCCCTAAGCATTGCAGATTTTGTGTTCTATTTAGCTTCAGAAAACAATTTATGTTTGCAAAAACGAATTAATATAAAATCATTTGAGGATTCGGCACCGCATCGGGTTATCGCCTGTTTTGGTTTTGAAAAAGTTTCGACAGATATCAGTAAATTCATCATCTATAAATCCGCGGGTATTTATTCAGAAGAATATATGAAATTGCTGCAACCTTACTTTATTGCATTTTAATATGAAAACCTTATCAATTATTTTAACTGCATTATTGTTTTTTATTTTCGGTAGATTGTTTCAACAAGCAACACAACTCTATGGCGGGTACGCATCGCTAAAAGCATTTGGTGTAACTGTTGAACAAGTCAATGCATGGGAAAGGCCTTTTATTATTTTATCTGTTATATATTTTATTGCATTTGCTTTTTCGCTCTTCTTTAACATTAAGAAAAAATACATTACGAACAGTGTGATTTCAGGTGTGATGATTATGACATATTTTTTTATAATAATTTTCTACAAATTTTAATGACCCGAATAGGCCTTCTCTCCGATACCCATGGCTACCTCGACGATGCCGTCTTCAAGCATTTTGAAAATTGCGACGAGATATGGCATGCCGGTGATTTTGGTACGATAGAACTGGCAGATAAACTTGCGGCATTTAAACCGCTGCGTGGCGTTTATGGGAATATTGATGGAAAAGAGCTAAGATTGGATTATCCCGAACACCTGCGTTTTAAGTGCGAAGAGGTGGATGTGTGGATGACGCATATCGGTGGCTATCCGGGGAAATATAACCCGTCAATAAGACAAGAAATTTACACTAACCCTCCAAAATTGTTCATTTGCGGACACTCGCATATCCTGAAAGTGATCTATGATAAAAAGATCAATTGCTTACACTTAAATCCCGGAGCAGCAGGGAAACAAGGTTGGCATAAATTACGTACAATGCTTAGATTTTGCATTTCTGAGGAAAAAATTCATACCTTAGAGGCCATAGAATTGCAAAAATAATATGTATCTAATACACTAAGTATATGAAGATAGCTAAAACATTAGGCCAGTTTATTATTGAGAAACAATCCGACTTTCCATACGCTAAGGGTGAGTTGTCGAGGTTACTGAGAGATATTGCCATTGCAGCAAAAATTGTAAACCGCGAGGTGAACAAAGCGGGCCTAGCGGATATACTTGGCGAGGCGGGGACAATTAATATTCAGGGAGAAGGCCAGAAAAAACTGGACGTATATGCCAACGAACAATTTATTGCTGCTTTAAAACATGGAGGTGAATGTTGTATTGTGGCATCAGAAGAAAATGATGGGCATATTTATATCGACTCGGATGTTTCAAAGGATGCCAAATATATTGTAGCTATTGATCCGCTGGATGGATCTTCTAATATCGACGTGAATGTAGGTATAGGTACCATATTTTCTATTTACCGCAGAAAATCTACCAAGGGCAGGGCAACTTTAGCTGATGTATTACAGCGTGGCACCGAGCAGGTGGCCGCCGGATATGTGATTTACGGTTCATCAACTATGCTGGTTTATACTACCGGCAAAGGAGTGAACGGATTTACGCTTGATCCTTCAATCGGGGAGTTTTGCTTGTCGCACCCGGATATGAAGATCCCGAAAGACGGTGTGATCTATTCTATTAACGAAGGTTATTATGTTCATTTCCCCGATGGTGTTAAAAAATATATTAAATACTGCCAGGTTGAGGACGAGAAAACAAAACGCCCTTATACTTCGCGCTATATAGGTTCGATGGTGGCCGATATACACCGTAACCTAATTAAAGGCGGCATATTTATTTACCCCATAACGGCAAGCGCGCCCAAAGGGAAATTACGCCTGGTTTATGAATGTAACCCGATGGCTTTTTTGATCGAGCAGGCAGGGGGTAAGGCAAGCAATGGGTATGAACGTATTTTAGATCTGGAAGTTACCGAACTGCACCAGCGTTCGGCTATTTTTATCGGATCGGAAAATATGGTAAAGAAAGCCGAAGAAATGATGGCTTGCTTTTCGCCTCAGGTAACTAAACGCACTTTTGAAGGGTTGGTGGCGATTCAGTAGTTAGATTAGTTGATAAAGTTGGATTGGGTTGATTGAGTTGATGTAAAATATAACCATTCAACTTAATCAACCACTTAACTCAATCAACTCACAATAAATTCACCTTCGTCGATTCCATTTCGAAAACAGAATCGATCAGCAGGTCTTTTTGTTTACCGGCGGCTACAGCCAATTCATCACACCGTTCATTTTCAGGATGCCCATCATGCCCGCGTACCCATACAAATTTTATTTGGTGCAGTTTGCTTACCTCCAGGTAGCGCAGCCATAAATCTTTATTTTTTTTACCCGCAAAACCTTTTTTTACCCAACCATACACCCACTTTTTTTCAATGGAGTCGATCACATATTTGGAATCGGAATAGATGGTAACTGCCTGGTTCAAGTTTTTAATCGCTTCAAGCCCTTTGATAACAGCCATTAGCTCCATTCTATTATTAGTGGTTTTGCGGTATCCGGCTGAAAGCTCTTTATAGTGTTTTCCCAAACGGAGAATTACCCCGTAACCTCCCGGCCCAGGGTTTCCGCTTGATGAACCATCGGTAAAAATTTCGATCATAGTTGTATAAGTCCATGGTCCATGGTCGATAGCCCATAGCCAGAATTCAAAAATAGAAACATTAAAGCTAAATGAACTATTTGAAATAACATTAATATCCTAAAAAACTATGGACTATGGTCAATCGACTATGGACTAAAGATCAATCGATCTTCTTAGCTTTCAGCCTCAAAGAATTACCAATCACCACCACATCAGAAAAAGCCATAGCAAATGCGCCAACCATCGGGTTTAAGAAACCGAGAGCAGCAATAGGGATAGCTACAATATTATAGGCGAAAGCCCAAAAAAGGTTTTGTTTGATCGTAATGAGTGTATGCCTGCTGATCTGCAAAAATTTAACGAGCGAGAACAGATCGGTATTCAATAGTATTACCCTTGCACTTTGTATAGCTATCTGGCTCGAGTCATTCATAGAGATACCTACATCAGCTTTGGTAAGGGCAGGGGCGTCGTTGATACCGTCGCCAACCATAATAGTTTCGCCTTTCTTTTTGTAAACATCAATCACAGTCAGTTTTTCGCCCGGTAATTTTTCTCCATGCACCTCTTCAATACCAAGAGCATTGGCCACCTTAACACACCTGCTTTGTCTGTCGCCACTTAATAGCACCGGGGTAATGCCCATCTTCTTCAGGCTGTCGATCAAAGATGCAGCCTGTGGCTTTATTTCATCATCTATCTCAATTTGCGCCAGCAAAACCTGGTTTTTATACAGCGAAACATTAAAATCATTTTCGGCATTTGTTTTTCCTAAACCCAGGAAGTAATGATTACCCTCTACGTCCTCGGCACGCATGCCTAAACCTTTTTCTTCAGTAGCGGATCGCAGGATCGTTTTTTGCTGCGGCAGCGTTTTCAACTCACTTACCAATGAACGGGCGATAGGATGGCTTGACCGTTCTTCAATAGCTGTAATGATCCCGCGAATGATCTCTATGTTGGCACCCGGTTCAGTTTTGATCCGGCTGATATGGAATTTGCCGGTGGTTAATGTACCTGTTTTATCAAATACGATGTACTTAGTTTTTGTTACCGCTTCGATGGTATCGCCGCCTTTAATTAATATCCCGTTTTTAGCGGCACGACCAAGGCCCACCATTACCGCGGTAGGAGTGG
>Ga0206812_1002_pt2 | contig 37148 bp, 34 predicted proteins | sample Alteio_BWOrgCont_54_FD_152912 | JGI IMG/M metagenome (GOLD analysis project Ga0206812, IMG submission 152912) | Enriched cells from forest soil in Barre Woods Harvard Forest LTER site, Petersham, Massachusetts, United States -... | ecosystem: Environmental > Terrestrial > Soil > Temperate forest >... | reverse complement strand
AGTTCAGGGGCGAACTGCCGTTCAGGAATGTTTACCTCACCGGTATCGTACGCGATAAGCTGGGTCGCAAGATGTCAAAGTCATTAGGTAATTCGCCCGATCCTTTGGAGCTGATGGAGAAATACGGCGCCGATGGTGTTAGGGTAGGGATGCTGTTAAGCTCACCTGCCGGCAACGACTTGATGTTTGACGAAAGCCATTGCGAGCAGGGACGGAACTTTTTCAACAAGGTTTGGAACGCATTCCGCCTGGTTAAAGGCTGGCAGGTTGACGATAGTCTTCAAAATCCTAACGGTGTAGCTATCGCGTGGTTTAAAAGTCGTTTTAGCCAGGCATTGAGCGATATTGAAAGCAACTTTGCCCAGTTTAGGTTATCAGATGCATTAATGGCCACTTATAAGTTGGTATGGGACGACTTTTGTGCCTGGTACCTGGAAATGATCAAGCCTGCTTATGAACATCCTGTTGATAGGGAAACCTATGAATGTACGGTAGCATTTTTTGAGAATGTGTTAAAAATACTCCATCCTTTTATGCCTTTTATCACCGAAGAACTGTGGCATGATGCGGAAATTTTTGGCGAACGTTCGCCAATGGATTGTTGCATTGTTGCCCAAATGCCGGAAATTGAGCAAATAAATACCCAATTGATAGAGGAAATAGAGCTCATTAAGCAAGTGATCTCTGATATTCGCAATACCCGCAATAATAAACAGATATCTCCTAAGGAAGCTTTGATTTTATCAATAAAGTGTAATTCAAATATTAATTACACCCAGTATGAAACTATTATCTGCAAAATGGGTAATATAAGTGCATTTGATATTGTGAATGACAAAATAGAGGGTGCAATTAGCTTTATGGTATCAAAAGATGAGTTTTTTATACCGTTGGCCGATAATATAGACCCCATTGCCGAAAGAGAAAGATTGAATAAAGAAAAAGAATACTTGCACGGATTCTTAAAATCAGTTGAAACCAAACTGAGCAACGAACGATTCATCAGCAACGCCAAACCCGAGATAGTGGAAAATGAATTGAGAAAAAAGGCTGATGCTGAAGCCAAATTGAAGATAATACATGAAAACCTGGCTGCTTTGGCAAACTAATTGCATATAAAAAGTCGATCTTAATAATTATCAATGCCTGGTAAGTATGTCCACGCGTTGTGTTTTTAAGTTTCATTTGATCAATACAATGGTAAAGCCCGTGAAATGAATAAAGATGTAGGTTTTTTTAACTTTTCAATTAATAAAATCCTAACCAAAGATCAGTCGATCCTTGACCAGGCACGCATCCGCCTATTATATTATGGGCTATGGCTGGCTATTATCACAGTTTTTGCTTTACTGATCAATATCTATCTCGAGCATAAATACATACTTACCTTTACTACCACTATATTACTGCTAAGCCTTGTTATTTTATTCAAGTATTTAACTTTCAGGCCAAGGTGGGGTATTATATCGCACATATTATTGTCGCTTGCCACTATGGTAAACCTCAGCAGTGTTTTTATTACCCTGCAAAATGTCAATATCGTAACCGCACAGGTTATCTTTTTGATCATCGTTTTTAGCTTTTATATGCTTGGGCAAACCTGCGGGCTTTTTTATTCGCTGGTCAATTTAATACCCGTCCTTTTGTTTTTAGTGCTCGAATACAATAACAGTTATGATATTGGATTAAAGCCTAAAGTGATTGATGAGCCAAGCGTTATTATCGCCGAGTGCGCCAGTTTTATCCTGATCATTTTCATCCATAGCCATTTTTATTCGGCATTTATAAAAAGTATAAAACAGCTAAGGGAAACCGCCGAAGCACGCGGGGCGCTTAATATTCAATTTGAAAGTGCGATAGAAAAGGCTGAAAAATCATCCCAGGCAAAATCCGAGTTCCTTTCCACCATGTCGCACGAGATACGCACACCGCTTAACGCAGTTATCGGGATGAGCAATTTGCTGATGATGGGTAACCCCAGGCCCGATCAGAAAGAGAACCTGGATATCCTAAAATTTTCGGCAAGTAATCTTTTAGCACTGGTAAATGATGTACTTGATTTTAACAAGATCGAATCGGGCAAGGTTGTATTTGAAAACATCAGGTTCAACCTGGTTGAACTGATGCAGAATATTTGCGGCGGCCAAATTTTAAAAGCGGAAGAAAAAGGACTTGAGTTTAAACTGGATATGGATAGCAACTTAAAAAATAAAGTGGTTTTTGGCGATCCGACCCGATTAACCCAAATTGTTTTTAACCTCATCAGCAATGCTATAAAATTTACGCACGAAGGCACAGTGTGGGTAAAGGTGATCTGCCTGGAAGACCGCCATAATACCGTTACCATTAATTTTGTTGTAAAGGATACCGGTATTGGGATAGAGAAGGAAAACCTCGAAGCTATATTTGAACCATTTACACAGGAATCCATAACCACCACCCGCCAATACGGAGGTACAGGACTGGGCCTTGCCATTGTTAAGCGTTTATTAGAGTTACAGGGCTTACGCATGAATGTTTCCAGTCAGCAGGAAGTAGGTTCTGAATTTTCTTTCCAGGTTGAATTCCCTGTATCAACTGAAATTGTACCCGAGCAAACTGAAAAAGATCCATCCGCCGGGATCATTGAGGGCATGGGTGGTATGCGTGTGTTGATTGCCGAGGATAACCTGGTTAATATTATGCTAATGAAAAAGCTGTTCTCAAAATGGGGAATTACACCAACCATTGCTGAAAATGGCGAAAGGGCAATAGAAATGGTACAATACGGCAATTTTGATATTATCCTGATGGACCTGCAAATGCCCATATTGAATGGATTTGATGCAGCTGTAGAAATCAGAAAAATGCGTGACCCCAAAAAGGCAAATATTCCTATCATAGCCTTAACTGCATCCGCATTGTTCGACATAAAAGAGCGCGTTTTTAACTCAGGTATGAATGATTATGTTTCAAAACCCTTTAAACCCGAAGAGTTGCGCGAAAAGATGCAAAACCTGGTAGAAACCAGGGCCATCAGTTAGCTATTAATTTCCCTGTAATCAGGCAATTCTTCAATAAACTGGTATCCCTTATTTGCAAAATCGATACGGCAGTAATAATGTTTTAAACCGTTGCTGACAGCCAGCAGCGCCACTTTATGAACCATATTATAGCGGGCTACCTGGTCAAATACCTTTTGATCAATATGAACGGATGGCGCCTTACATTCAATTAGCAGGATCTTTTCACCAGCCGGATTAAAAACTACAATATCAGTGCGCCTGGCGTTTCCGTGCAGCTTTAACCCGCCCTCCAGTTTGATCAACGTTTTTGGATAGTTTTTTTGATTGATGAGGTATTGTACAAAGTGCTGCCGCACCCATTCTTCAGGAGTTATAATAATATGTTTTTTGCGGATCTCGTCGAATAATGTCAACCGGCCATCATGCTCAGTGATCTTAAAAGGGTAGGGCGGGAGTTGAAGGGGTTGCAGCATTTATTTTTCAAAAATAGTTGATTAAGTTGGATTAAGTTAAGTGGTAATTAACTATTCCAATCAATCCAATTTAATCAACCTAACAAACCCAATCAACCAAAACAAATTTCTATTTTTGAATCCCGCTATGACTGCTCCGGATATTATAAAAGACCTCAAGAATCGAAAGTATAAACCCTTATACTTGTTGCATGGCGAGGAGCCTTATTTTATTGACCTGGTAAGTAACTATGCCGAGCATCAATTATTGTCTGAAGTCGAAAGAGGTTTTAATCAAACGGTATTTTATGGCAAGGATACCGATGTAATGGCCGTACTTAATGCAGCCAAACGCTACCCGATGATGGCCGAGTTCCAGGTGGTTTTGGTAAAAGAGGCGCAAGACATGAAGTGGGGTAGGGATGACGATGACAAAAAAAGCATCAACCCATTACTCAACTATCTCGAAAACCCTCTGCAAAGCACCATCCTTATTTTCTGTTATAAATATGGAAAGTTTGACAAGCGCAAAAAAACCTATAAGGCGATAGAAAAAAGTGGGGTCATTTTTGAGTCGAGTCCGTTATACGATAGTAAAGTACCTGCCTGGATAGAATCGTATCTTTCAGATAAGGGCTACCCGGTTAATCAGCAGGCCTCGGCCATGTTAGCCGAATATTTGGGCAATGATCTATCCAAGATCGCCAATGAGTTGGAAAAGCTAATGCTGAATGTTGCCCCTGGGCAGGCAATTACCCTACAGCACATACAGGATAATATCGGTATCAGCAAGGAATATAATGTTTTTGAATTGCAGTCGGCATTGAGTAAAAAAGACCCATTTAAGGTAAACCAGGTTATTAATTATTTCGAGGCCAATCCCAAAGCCAATCCCATTGTGCTGGTGCTGGGTAATTTGAATAACTTTTTCAGCAAAGTGCTCCTTTATCATTATGCAAAGGATAAATCACCCCAAAATCTTGCACGCGAGTTGGGAGTGAATCCATACTTTATTAAGGATTATGAATTGGCTGCACGCAGTTATAATTACGGAAAAACGATGGAGATCATCAGTTTACTACGGGAATATGATCTGAAAAGTAAAGGGGTGGAGTCAAACGCGGGGCATGGCGAACTGATGAAGGAATTGATGTTTAAAATACTACATTAACTCAAAACTGATCTTTCCACAAGCAAAAGGCCGTTATTATTTGATTCCATTATGCTGATTTGATTCCTTTTTGCTCACTACTGTGTTTTATAAGGTTGATATTCAAACAGATCAAAAGCAGTAAAAAGGTATAAAATGCTATATTTTGATACCAGGAGCCAATATCCAGCGAAATAAGAATGTCCATATATACTGAATTTTAGTATTCGTTAGCTATAATGGTAAAATTAATAAATATTAATCAAAAAGAAATAAATATCGCAAAAGGAAATGTTTAATCTTTCTTAGAGCCAAATTGTGCCTGTTAACCAGTAGAATGATTTTTTTTATTAAATTAATTTATAATTGATATTCTTTAAATAAAAAAATGTGCACCTTTACTACCAACACCAGTTTGGCGTTGCAAAGTGATGTTAAGCACTGCATCTTAACTTATTAAAAACATTTGATTAATGAACATTTTTGTAGGAAGCCTTCCTTTTAAGATAGAGGAAGCAGATTTAAAAGAACTCTTCGAAGCATTTGGAGAAGTAAGCTCTGTTAAAATTATTAATGACAGAGAAAGCGGCAGAAGCAAAGGCTTCGGCTTTATTGAAATGCCCGATGATGAAGCAGCAAACAAAGCCATTGCCGATTTGAACGGTTCGGATGTTGGCGGCAGAAACATTGTGGTTAATCAGGCCGAAGACAAAAAACCTAACGATCGCAGAGGCGGCTTTGGCGGCGGCGGTGGTGGCGGCAGCCGTGGAGGTTACTCTGGCGGCGGCGGTGGTGGTTATTCAAAAGATAACAATCGTCGTCCTAAATATTAATTATAAGTAAATTAAGATAGCGCCATACCAAGGGTATGGCGCTAATATTTGGCCATTTGTAAATATCATTTTCTTATGGCAGTTTCCCTATACATTTACATTCCGAAGATCAAATGGATTTTCGGAAGTTGGCATCCATTCAGGATTGCTGACTATAAATCTCCTAAAGTAATTATACTCCCATCAACGCCACTATCGATCGGCTCAAACAATAATCAGGTTAAGATAATACTGCTTTGAAGTGATACCCGCCAAAAGTCATTTTTCCAAATTACGGGAAGATTTTTCTGCTATCTTTGCGGCCGAAAAGCCCCACCCATCCCTTTCGGTAGGTAGGACTTCAATTTTATCATTCATTTAATAATTTATAAAAAGTCTCCCCTGCAGGGGGAGATTTAGAGGGGGCTATATGGGTTTACAATGCGGGATAGTAGGTTTGCCAAATGTGGGTAAATCAACACTTTTTAATTGCTTATCAAATGCAAAGGCACAGGCGGCTAATTTTCCGTTTTGCACCATCGAGCCAAATGTGGGCGTAATTACTGTTCCTGATGAGCGGTTAACAAAATTGGTTGAGATCGTGGTGCCAAAAAATACAGTGCCAAACGTTATCGAAATTGTAGATATAGCCGGGCTTGTAAAGGGCGCAAGCAAGGGTGAAGGTTTGGGTAACCAGTTTTTGGCCAATATACGCTCCACTAACTCCATTATCCACGTGCTGAGGTGCTTTGATAACGATAATGTGATCCACGTGGATGGTTCGGTTGACCCGATACGCGACAAAGAAATTATCGATACAGAATTGCAGCTGAAGGATCTTGATTCGATAGAGAAAAAGATCAGCAAGATCGAGAAAATGGCTAAAACAGGCGGCGATAAGGACGCTAAAAAAGCTTTCGATGTTTTAACTATTTATAGAAATCATTTGTTGGCAGGTAAGTCTGCCCGTACCGCACCTGTTGCAGAGGAAGACCAGGAATATATTGCTGATATCTGGCTGCTAACAGCCAAGCCGGTAATGTATGTATGCAATGTTGATGAGGCTTCTGTTAATACCGGGAATGCTTATGTTGACAAGGTAAAAGCTGCTGTAAAAGAGGAAAATGCCGAGGTGCTGGTTATTTCAGCACAGATCGAATCAGAGATCGCCCAACTGGAAACTTATGAGGAGCGCCAGATGTTTTTGGATGATCTGGGCTTAACTGAATCAGGCGTAAATAAATTGATCAAAGCGGCTTATAAATTATTGAACCTGGCCACCTACTTTACGGCTGGTGTGCAAGAAGTACGTGCCTGGACCATCACCAAAGGCTTTACCGCGCCGCAGGCCGCGGGTGTTATTCATACCGATTTTGAAAAAGGTTTTATCCGTGCAGAAGTAATTAAATACGACGAGTTTTTAAAATATAATGGCTCAGAAGCCGCTATTAAAGAGGCAGGCAAACTGGCAGTTGAAGGCAAAACCTATATTGTGCAGGATGGAGATATCATGCATTTCAGGTTTAATGTTTAAGTACTAACCTAACTTGTCATTTCGACGAGGAACGAGGAGAAATCTTATACAAGAGAAAGGCGAACCTCATGCATGTTGGCGATTTGTATAGCGTCGAAGATTTCTCTCTCTATCGTTCGAAATGACAAAGACTTTATTGGGGGTTAATAATACTTCTTTTAACCCCTATTTCCAGCCCCCGCAATTCGGCCAGGCCTTTTAGCCTGCCAATAATGGAGTATCCTGGGAAGGTGTTATAATTAAAATCATCCAGCAGTTTGTGCCCATGGTCGGGTCGCATAGGGATGGCGATGTCATCCCTGCCGGTTTCAGCTCTTCTTTTTTGTTCGAGGATGACACTTTTCATCACAGCATACATATCCGTACTTCCACCTAAATGGTCGGCCTCATAAAAACTTCCGTTAGCCTCGCGCTGCACATTGCGCAAATGCAGGAAATGGATGTGCGGACCTAATCGTTCTATCATCCCCGGAAGGTCATTATCACCTCTTGCGCCTAAGGAACCTGTACAAAATGTAAGCCCGTTATTTGGTGACGGAGCAGAGTTGATCACATCTGTCAGATCCTTTTCGGTAGAAACAACTCTCGGTAAACCCAGTATCGGGAATGGTGGGTCATCCGGGTGGATACACATCTTGATGCCCCAATCCTCGCAATCCGGCATGATCGCCTTTAAAAAATACGCGAGGTTTTCTTTCAACGCTTTTGCGTCAATGTCCTTGTATTTTTTAAGATGCTCCTTAAATTCGGCAATTGTTAATACATCGCTCGTACCCGGTAAACCTGCCATCATGGTGCTGGTCAGTTGCTGTTCTTCTTCGTGGGTTAGATTGTTAAGAAACTCCTTCGCTTTTTGCCGTTGCTCCGGGCTAAAATCTCGATGGGCACCCTCACGTTCAAGGATGTAAAGATCGAAAGCGGCAAGAGCCGCAGCATCAAACCGTAAAGCTGAGGCGTTGTTTGGCAGCCTGAAATCGAGATCGGTGCGCGTCCAATCCAATACAGGCATAAAGTTATAACAAACTGTTTTGATGCCTGCTTTACTCAGGTTTTTTAGTGTGACGATATATTTTTCAATAAACTCATCCCGTTGTTTACCGGCTGTTTTGATGCTCTCATGGATATTTACGCTTTCTACAACCGACCACCGCATACCGGCAGCTTTGATCATTTCCTTGCGTTGATTGATCTCATCCAAACTCCATACTTCACCACTGGGTATATGGTGAAGGGCATTAACAATCCCGGTGGCGCCGGTTTGCCTGATAGCAGCTAATGTAACCGCATCGTTAGGACCATACCACCGGAATGTTTGTTCTAAATTACTAATCATTTTGATTGTGCCTTATCTGGCGATAAAACTACAAACTATATGTATCGGTTGATTATATTTTCGATATATTCCTGTCTGCCGCTGATAGTTTTTGGTTCGCCATTTTCAATCGCGTAAGCCCTTAGGTCCTCAAGAGATAATTTCCCCTCTTCAAAAGCCTTGCCTTTGCCGCTATCAAAGGAAGCATACCTTTCCTGCCTTACTTTTTTATAATCAGATTTTTGAAGGATGTTATCTGCAATCACCAATGCCCTTGCAAAAATATCCATTCCGCCGATGTGAGCATAGAAAAGATCAGCCGGATCGGTTGAGTTCCTGCGGATCTTGGCGTCAAAGTTGATACCCCCGCCCTGGAAACCACCCGCTTCCAAAATGATCAGCATGGTTTCCACCACTTCGTTGATGTTATTTGGGAACTGGTCAGTATCCCAGCCGTTCTGGTAATCCCCACGATTGGCATCGATCGAACCCAATAAATTGGCATCAGCCGCTACCTGCAATTCATGCTGGAAAGTGTGCCCGGCCAGCGTAGCGTGGTTCACCTCTAAATTGAGCTTCAGATCACCCAGCAGGTCATATTTCTGCAGAAAGCTCAAACAGGTAGCCGCATCATAATCATACTGGTGCTTGGTAGGCTCACAGGGCTTGGGTTCGATAAAGAAAGTTCCTTTAAAACCCTGCCCGCGGGCATAAGCAATGGATTGATGCAAGAACTGCGCGAAATGTTCCTGCTCCCGCTTCATATCAGTATTCAATAAGGTCATATACCCCTCACGGCCACCCCAGAACACATAGTTCTCTCCGCCCAAAGCAATGGTCGCATCCAAAGCCGCCTTTACCTGTGCAGCGGCATGGCTCAGTACATGAAAATCCGGGTTAGTGGAAGCCCCGTTCATATACCGCCGGTGAGAGAACAGATTGGCGGTCCCCCAAAGCAATTTTACCCCGCTGGCAGCCTGTTTTTGTTTGGCATAATCCACCATGGCTTGCAAACGCTTATCGTTGGAAGGAATATCATTGGTGTAATCCACCACATCCACATCATGGAAACAATAATAAGGCAAGTTCATTTTGGTGATGAACTCAAAAGCCGCATCCATTTTATCTTTGGCGCGTTCAACAGCATCAGCCTTTTCGTTCCAGGGAAACAAGTGTGTTGGTTCGCCAAAAGGGTCAGCGCCCGAACCACAGAACGAATGCCAGTAAGCACAGGCGAAACGCAAATGGTCCTTCATAGTTTTACCGGCAATTATCCTATCAGCATCATACCAGCGGAAAGCCAGTGGGTTATCACTTTGCGGCCCTTCATATTTAACCTGGCTTATCCCTTTAAAAAACTCTTTTTCGCCTGTGAGTATCATTTTAATAATTATTGAATTAGTGATTGAGTGAATTATTTTATTTCAGACTTACGAAGTTTTAGAAACTTCGTAAGTCTTTTATTCTGTTAACTGTTTTTTGAGTAATGCTTTCCATTCCTGGTAAACAGGCTCAAACTGTTGGGTTGATGGCTCGATCAATTGTACCGGGTGGAAATGTTCAAATGCCTGTGTGGATGATGAAAAAACCTGTGCCCCCATACCCGCGCCAAGCGCTGCACCTGCACTTCCGTCATTTTTGTAGAGCTCGACAGGTACACCTGTTATATTTACAAAAGCTTCTGCAAATAACTCACTTAAAAACAGGTTGTTTTTGCCCGCCCTGATTACGGTAGGGTTCATCCCGTTTTCCCGCATGATATCCAAACCATAGCGGAACGCACAAGCTATCCCTTCCTGCACTGCACGGATCAGGTGGCCTTGCGTGTGTAAATTAAGGTCGATATTGTGGAAATGCGCACCTATCATCTTATTGTTTAGCATCCGTTCGGCGCCATTCCCGAAAGGTAATACCCGTAAGTTATTACTACCTATTGGTGCCTGGCTGCCTTTATGGTTCATTTGCAAATAGCTTTCTGTTGATCCGAGAATGCTTTTTACCCAGCGATACATACTGCCTGTACCGTTGATGCATAATAACACACCCAGTCGTTTTTGCTGTTCGGTATAGTTTACGTGCGCGAAGGTATTAACCCGCGATTGCGGATCATAAGCCAAATGGTCACTCACGCCATAAATTACCCCTGAAGTTCCTGCCGTAGCAGCTACCTCACCGGGGTTCAGTACATTTAATGAAAGCGCATTATTAGGCTGATCACCGGCTTTATAAGTAACAGGTATTCCAGTTTTTAATTTTAGTTTTTGGGCAATGGACGCACGTAGATTTCCATGCATAGAGAACACCGGCTTGATCTCGGGGAATAAATTTTCATCAAAGCCAAAGTATTCAAGAATATCTTTAGACAATCGATTGTTTTTAAAATCGAAAAATACACCCTCTGATAAAGCGGCTACAGAGGTAGTGATCTCACCGGTAAGCTTCATCGAGATAAAATCACCCGGAAGCATAATTTTATCGATGCGATCATAAATCTCCGGCTCATTTTGTTTAACCCAGGCCAATTTAGAGGCAGTAAAATTACCAGGCGAGTTCAAAAAGTGCGACAAACATTTTTCTTCTCCAATGGCTTTAAAAGCCTTATCACCAATTTCAACGGCACGGCTGTCGCACCAGATAATACTGTTTCTAAGCACCTGCTGGTTCTTATCCACCAAAACCAATCCATGCATTTGATAAGCTATGCCAATTGCTGCAATATCTTCCGGGTTATATTTGCCGGTATTATTACATAGCCCGATGGCTTGTTGTGTTTGCTGCCACCACAGTTCAGGCGATTGCTCAGCCCAGCCTGGTTGCAGCGCCAGGATAGGGGATTCTTCATCAGGATATTGCGCCGATGCCAACACCTTTTGCGATGCCGCATCAACTATAGAAGCCTTCACCGAAGAAGTGCCAATATCAATCCCTAATAATAACATTATGCTATGCTTTTTTAGCCCACCTGACAGGTCGGGTTGTATAATTGAACGAAATTAAATTAATTTTTGAAACTGCTGTTGAATATTAATACATCTGATCAAAAAGCGGAAGAAGTAGTTAAATCAATTTTGATATATTTGCGGAAAGATTGCTCCCGTAGTTCAACGGATAGAATTATGGTTTCCGGTACCATCGATATGAGTTCGAATCTCGTCGGGAGCACTTGATGATCAAAACAGAAAAAGCAGATCATGCGAAACAAAAAAGCACAAGTTCACTTGTGCTTTTTTATGTAGTGTGAGATGCAGCACGCATCGTGTGTCTGTTTTGAGTATAGAAAAAATTAATGTCAGTCTATCAGCCCCTCTAAAAATTCTTTCCTCAAAGGTTTCATAATAAATGAGTTGACAAATGAGTAATCTTTTGAACGGCTAATATCATAAGGACTGATGGATGAGGACACAATATAAACCTGTATCGCTTTTTTAAAAGAATCATAAACTTTCTTATATCCGTCCAAAAAATCCCATCCGTCATAATTTGGCATGTTCAGATCTACCAATATATAATCAGGAAGATTATCATTATTTGATTTGTTCTCGATCAGGTAATCAAGGGTGGCTTTTCCATCCACACTCGAAATCACCTCCTTTACGGGACTGTATCCTTTTATCATCAATTGTGAAATTCTGTGATAAATAAGGTCGTCATCTATTAATATTAGCTTGCTCATGGGGCCAGAATTTGTGGGAGTGAAGTGTGAATGCTGCTAAAGCAATAAAAAACTCAGTAGGGTGGTACTTCGAAGCAATATGCAATATACAAATAAACGCTGAGAATTGTTTTATTAGTATGTTCCTTTAAGCAATTATTTCTTAATGGTTAAGATAGAAAGAGGAATTCAGGGATAGAGTTTCAATTGATAAGCCCTAATATTATCCCCAAAATGGCTAATAACAAACATAAGGGTGAATAATACTTAGTATCCATTACTCCAAACCTGGTTGACTTTACCTTCTTAAAAAATCCCACATAATTAAATTCGCCAATAGCCCTTAACAGGAATATCGCAGAAATTACCCAAAGGCCATAATCGGATAGCCATCCGGGTAAACCGAATACAACGATCCCGGCTTTTATTAAAATAAAAAATCCAAAGCTTAAAAGCCCTATCGCAACAACCAGGCAATCAAAAAAACCAGGCTTTATTAACGGTACATTATTCCCTTTTGTTGGGATGGTAGCCGCTGATCCCCATTTGCCACCAAAGCCCCAATAAATATGAATACCCGAAAGGAACACCATGATAATGAATAATACAGATCCGATCAAGGGTTTCATATCAGTAGGTTCAATTTTAATGAATGCTAAATTACAGAATAGGGGTGTACTTTCAGTCTTTTTTAAAAGCATGGGTAGTGTTTTGGCATAGGGGTAATTGAGGCAAATAGCGGTGGCATTTCCTCAATTTGCCACTTTGGCAGTAGTTTGGCAGTCGATTTTTACTGAAATTTTGTCAGTAAGTAGACCAGTATCACGTTTACTGACAAATTGTCAATTTTTTATTTTGGGCGTTCATTTACTTACTGTTTATTGGTAAAGGGTATTTTTTTACCTAAAAATGTTAAATGGAGTCATATTTTAATGCAAAATCAGTTGAAATTGGATGGTTTCTCCATTTTTTTGTGACTTATATAGATATATTCCTACTAATTGGCTTTTTTCAACCACTTATTTATAAAATTTTAATTCTGCCATATATTGTTTTTAATTCTGCCATTAATTTTAGTGTCAGAAAATAAATCATCAAAAAAAATTAATAAAGCTCAAATCTTTTATTGTGATTTTTTTATTTGGTCAATTTTAAAAAACGGTGATTTTTTTGGCGCGATCCGGTTTACGATTATGGCATGTTTTTAGTCGCACCCTACACATAAGGTACTATCATTCCTTCAACCTAAACCTGAATTGAAAAAATTGAGGAACGCCTGGAAGAATGATAATTTATCTTCTGAGTTATTAATAGTTTAATATAAAAATTTAAAAAAAACAAAGTCATGTTAACTGTATTAGAAGTTGCCCTTTTGATCGCTATCATTATCGTACCTCTTACCCCAGCAAGAAGCAAAAGCAGCAGGGTAAAATAATTAAGGTATTATTTTAGCTAAAAAAATAAAAGTGGGTAGTTTATAGCTACCCACTTTTTTGTTATCCTCAAATTCTATCTAAACGAAGATCTGGCCGGAGTAATCCATCGCTTCCTGCAATTTGCCCAAATTAAGCCCCAGGCTAACGTTTTGCTCTTGCAGGTAAGCTATTAAGTTCTCGGTGGCAATATTGCCTGTAAGTTCGTCCTTGGCCATTGGGCAGCCCCCGTAGCCTTTCAGGGCAGTGTCAAAACGTTTACAGCCGCTTTGATAGGCAGCTTCAATTTTTTCATGCCAGGTATCAGGTGTGGAGTGAAGATGGACCCCAAATATAGTTGCAGGGAAATGGCTGGTTAATAAAGTATATAAACTTGCAATTTGTTCGGGCGCTGCAATGCCGATGGTATCAGCCAGGGATATATATTTTACGCCTTCGTTAATTAGCTTTTCGGCCCATTTCAATACAATTTCATTATTCCATTCGTCGCCATAGGGGTTGCCAAAGCCCATGGATAGGTAAACTAACAGGTCTTTGTTTTTTTTGTCGCTTAACTCTTTTATCCTTTTCACCGTCTCAAACGCTTCATCCATGCTTGCATTGGTGTTTCGTTGCTGAAAGGTTTCGGATATAGAGAAAGGAAAGCCTAAATAAGTGATCTGATCATGCTGTGCCGCATCTTCCGCACCGCGATAATTGGCAATAATGGCTAATAATTTAGACCGTGAGCCACTCAGGTCAAGTTTTTCCAGCACCGCTGCTGTATCCTGCATTTGCGGAATAGCTTTTGGCGAAACAAAACTGCCGAAATCGATGGTATCAAAACCCACTTGTAATAGCAGATTAATATAAGCAGCTTTTATATCCGTTGGAATAAAATGGGTCAATCCCTGCATGGCATCCCGTGGGCATTCGGTAATCTGGATTTCAGTTGTCATATATTAAAACTTTGAATCACTTGTGGCAGATTTGTTTTCTACCTCCAGGTACAATTCATGCGTAAGGGTACTTAAATATCTCTCAAAAGATCTGACCATATCACTCATCGCATTTTTCACGCCACGTTTGGTGTCCTTATTGGTTATGAGTTGATTGAGGTCATATAGCGACATTCTCCTGTTGCCGTTATCTGTTGGGATGTAAAATACAACATTATGAATGGTATAACGATAACGCCCATTCTTCATATCCAAAATGATAGCAAATTGAATGGTGTAAGGGCCAATAGCATCATCGCCATTAATATAAGACTGGTTGACATTAAGATCCTGTGTGGTAGTAAATATCAATTTTCCCTCTTCCTCATAGCCATAATTTTGCTGGAAATTTTTTGCCGCCATAAATTGCAGGGCCCGCACGTATATTGAGCTTAGGGTAATCGTGCTGTCCAGCTTTACTACTTTTTGATAGTAGGCATCGTTACTGTCAGCTTGTAATTTTACCGTTTCTACCTGTTTGGGTTTGGCATTGGGGTCAACTTCATAGGCTCGTACTTTACCCTCCTGTGCATGAGCAGTTACTACAATTAGTGCCAGGGTAAAGCTTAATATTAATGTTTTCATAGGTGCGATCATTAAGGCTAATATAGCAAGTTGCGCTGTTTATTATCTACACAAATAGGTCATTTTACCTTGATTTAGATGAAAAAATGATCAATCGCTTTTTACCAGATCATCTTCAGTACGCGGTGCACCCTCTTTTGCAAATTTTCTGATGATCAAACGCGAACCGCCATTATTGCTGATATAGCTTCCAACCCAGTTGATAAAGACAACTACTTTATTCCTGAAACCCAGCAGCGAGATGAGGTGAACGAACATCCATACCAGCCACGCAAAAAAGCCCTGGAATTTGATCTTACCCAAATCTGCTACCGCCTTGTTGCGGCCTATGGTAGCTAATGATCCTTTATCAAAATATTTAAACTGCTGAGTTGGTTCTCCCTTAATGATGTGTAATATGTTTTTACCTGTGGTTTTGCCCATTTGTATTGCTACTTGCGCTACTCCCGGATGCCCTTTAGGGGTATCAGCCGTTATCATGGCCGCCACGTCGCCTATGGCGAAAATATTTTCATAGCCATCAGCACGGCAAATATTATCGGTCCTGATGCGGTTGCCCCGTTCTATAATATCTTGAGCAAAACCTTCGGGTACAGAGCCCATAACCCCGGCCGACCAGATCACATTTTTTGTGTGAATGCTTTTGCCGCCTTCAAAAGTGATGGTAGTGCCATCATAGCTTTCTACCTTTTCGCCCGTCATCACTTCAACGCCCATTCCTGTTAAAAAGTCTTTGGCTGCTTTTGAAGCCTGTTCTGACATCGAGCTTAATACCCTCGGCATAAAATCAACCAGGTAAACCTTCATGTGTTCCTTTTGCAGTTCGGGGTAATCTTTATTAAGGATGTGATTGCGTAATTCGGCTAATGCTCCGGCTAATTCAACACCAGTTGGCCCGGCGCCAACTAAAACAAAGCTCAGGTAAGGTTCGCGTTCTTCTTTGGTTTTTTGCAGTACAGCTTCTTCCAGGTTTTGCAGGATCAAATACCTCAGGTTAAGCGCCTCCACAATGGATTTCATGGGCATGGCATTGTGCTCAATATCCTTATTGCCGAAAAAGTTAGTGGTCGATCCCGATGCGATCACCAGGTAATCATAAGGAATTTCGCCTATAGTGGTATCAAGGGTGTTTTTATCCGGGTTGATCTTAGTAACCTCGGTCATCCTGAAACGGAAATTCTTTTGATCGTCAAAGTTTTTCCTTAGCGAGAAGGAAATTGACCCAGCTTCAAGACTACCGGTTGCTACCTGGTACAACAGGGGCTGAAAGGTATGATAGTTGTGCTTATCCAGCATCAATACATCTACGGGTTCATCAGCTAAAGCCTTGGCTACTTCGAGGCCGCCAAAGCCGCCGCCTATGATGACTACCTGAGGGAATTTTGATGCATTTTCAGTTTTCATATTGATATGAGTTATCTAATATCTTATAAACAAAAAAGGCTCCAAATGTTGTTTGGAGCCTTTTGATACTATTTTACATGACGTTATTTCAGGTCTTTTTTACCAAAGTCAATAATTACCGGTGTAGCGATACAGATAGAAGAATAAGTACCGAAACATACCCCGATCAATAATGCGAATGAGAACCCGCGGATAACATCCCCACCGAATATGAATAAGATGATCAGCACGAACAATACAGTAAGCGCGGTGATAATAGTACGGCTTAATGTTTTGTTGATAGCGTGATTGATCACCTCTTTAGGATCATCGGTTGCCGAATGGTGCAGTTCAAGGAACTCACGGATACGGTCAAATACCACAACAGTATCATTGATAGAGTAACCAATTACCGTCAATATGGCCGCTATAAATGATTGGTCGATATCAAGATCAAGGAACGGCACATTTTTAAACAAGGTAAAGAAAGAGAGCACCATCAAAGCATCGTGCAAAGTTGCTATCATCGCACCTAAACTGAACTGCCATTTACGGAACCTGATCAGGATGTATGATGATATAATAATGATTGCGAACAATACAGTCCAGAAAGCCGACTTCTTCAGTCCTTCGGCGATAGTAGCTTTAACTTTTTGATATTTGATTTTAGTTGGATCATCAACAACCTTTGTTGCCGGGTTTTGATTTAAAGCGTTGAACAACGTTTGCCTAACTTTTGCATCAGCAGTTGTTGTATTTTCCTCGATCAGATATTTAGTAGTGATACTTATACTATTGCCACCATATGTTTTAACCTCGCTCGCGCCTAAAACTTTATCAATTGCGCTGTGTACCATATCGGTAGTCACGTTGGGGTTATCAAACGGGATCACATAATTACGACCGCCTACAAAGTCCACACCATAATTAAATCCCTGTGTAAACATGGAGATAAGACCCGCGATAATGAAAGCACCAGAGAATATGTAAAATTTAAAGCGGTTTTTTACAAATCCAAAATTGGCGTTTTTAAAAGTATGCGAGCTCCACGGATTAGAAAATTTGATATCCCATCCTTTGGTAACCATCCATTCAAAAATAACCCTTGAGATCAGTAAAGAGCAGAACAATGAGGTAGCGATACCGATCATTAATACTACAGCAAATCCCTGTATCGGGCCGCTTCCGAAAGTAAACAGGATCAAACCGGTAAGGAAGGTACTGATGTTGGAGTCTAATATAGAAGGAAGCGCATGTTTGAAACCATCGGCCACAGCCAGCTTAAGTGATTTGCCTAAGGCCAGTTCCTCTCGCACACGTTCATAGATCAATACGTTGGCATCAACCGATATACCCAACGTGAGCACGATACCTGCCACACCCGGCATGGTTAATACCGCGTTTAAGCTGATCAATACTCCCATCAGGAAGAATACGTTGAACATTACCGCAACCACCGCAATAGTACCTGCGCGGTTGTAGTAGGCGATCATAAATATAAGAACCACGATAAAGCCTAATACCGATGATAATAAGCCTGCGTGGATAGCCTGTTGACCTAATGTAGCTCCAACAGTAGCTTCCGATGCTATTACAGCAGGCGCAGGCAAGCGGCCTGCTTTTAAAACGTTGGCTAAATCCTTGGTATCTTCCTGGCTAAAATTACCTGATATGGACGAAACGCCACCAGATATTTTATTGATAACGCCAGGGGCCGAATAAACATTATTATCTAATACGATAGCGATGGCCTGTCCTCTTGAGTTGGGAGTTTTAGGAGCAGCATCAGCTGTGATCTCTTCCCATTGTTGTGCACCCTGCGGGTCCATTGACATGCTAACTTCCCAGCCGCCTTTTTGTTGGTCTATCTCACTCCTGGCATCGGTAACCACGTCGCCGATAAGTACCGGACCATTTTTAGGGCCTGATAATTTTACAGCAAAAAGCTCAAGGCGTTTAACGTCATCGCCAAATTGTTTTTTGCTGTCATCTTTATCGATTGGTTTTACCCCCCATAAAAATTTAAGGTTTGATGGGATAACGCTTTTAACTGCGGTTGAAGCAAGATATTTATCGATACGGGCAGTGTCATTAACCGCTGCAAAGCCAACAACCGGCCCTTGTGCAGGTTGAGCGCCGCCGCCGTTTTGAGATTGATAAACATTTGGTATCAATGCGTTTTTACCAAACAGGCTTACCCCATCTGTTGCATTTTGTTTCTCTTTAAGAGCATCAGGACCTTTCTGGGCCTGTTGAAGCTTTGACAGTAAACTGTTAGCCGGTACGTTTTTCTTAACCGCACTGGTGTCAACTTTTTCTTTCTTAGCTGAGTCTTTTTGAGCTTTAGCAGTTGCAGTGATAACGCCGCTTATTTTTTCAAGAATAGGCAATGCCTCGATGTTATCGAAAGTTTTATAGAACTCCAGTTTTGCAGTGTTCTGTAAAAGTTTACGAACACGCTCCGGTTCGGTTACACCAGGTAGTTCTATCAGTATCTGGTTCTTGTCCTTCAACTGCTGAATATTGGGTTGTGTAACGCCAAACTGGTCTATACGGGTATTTAAAACCGTATAGGTTTGCGTTACGGCTACATCTGCCTGGTCCTTTAAGTAGGTTTCTACTTCAGCGTTAGTCGCGTTGAACTTAAGGTGCTCCTGGTTATCCCTGGTTGAAAAGATGGTAGCCAGCTTACCGTTAGGGTTCAGTTTTTCATACTCATTAACAAACAGGGTGATATAATCACTCTGGCTTGTAATGGCATCAACATCGGCTTTATCTAAAGCCTGTTTGAAAGCAATATCAGGATTGTTGCCCGATAATGTAGTGATCAGTTCGCGCAATTCTACCTGCATAGTCACGCTCATACCGCCCTGCAAATCGAGTCCCAAAGCCAGTTCGTGGCTTTGGCAATACTGATAGTCGTATTTTAACAGCGGATAAACCGGCTGTGTAGAAATTGAATCCATGTATGCTGTGTATTTAGCAGCATTACCTTTTGCGTACGCCTTAGCATCTCCCTCAACTTTGTGCGCCACCCAAGTAAACGACAACTGGTACAGACATACTGCAGTTAGCAGAATGGCGAAAAATTTAATAACCCCTTTACCTTGCATTGTAAATTATAATATGTAATAAATTAGTTTATAAGCCTTTTTTAACAAGACGGCAAATCTAATAAAATTTTATAAGCATAAAATTTTATATTCAAACAAAATAAAGCTTTTAAATGTTAGCGCCTCTCAAGCGTGATAAACGAGTATGGAAGCTTGTTTTTTTCATCAGGCTGATGATCTTCGCGGGCGGTCTCCTTCCATTCGCTGTCGTTGATTTCGGGGAAAAAGCTGTCGGCCTCAAATTTTTGATGAACTATGGTCAGATAAATACGGTCGGTTAAATGAATAGACTGCCGGTAAATTTCGGCGCCGCCTACAATAAACACTTCGTCTTCATCGGCACATAAAGCCAAAGCAGCATCAATGGAACTCACTACTTCGCACCCTTCAATGTGCATTACGTGCCTGGTGATGATAATATTCCTGCGATTAGGCAGCGGCTTACCAACAGAATCAAAGGTTTTGCGCCCCATAATTACCGTATGGCCCGTGGTGATATTCTTGAAATGTTTCAGATCGGCGGGCAGGTACCAAAGTAATTGGTTGTCTTTGCCGATGGCGTTGTTTTCGGAAATAGCTACTACTATGGTTTTTGTCATTAGTTATTTTGTCTGAACCATGATTCCCTGGATTCAAGGATTGCCATGATTTTTATAAATTCCGTTAATTTCTTAATTCTGAAAATTCTGATTCAGACAAGAACTACACCGCAACAGCTCCTTTTATATGCGGCCATGGATCATAATTTTCGAGTGTGAAATCTTCGTACTTAAACTGAAAGATATCTTTAACATCAGGATTAATTTTCATGGTTGGCAACGCACGTGGCTCGCGGCTTAGCTGCAGGTTGGTTTGCTCGATATGATTGTTATAGAGGTGTGCATCGCCGAAAGTGTGTACAAAGTCGCCGGGTTCCAGGTTGCATACCTGCGCCACCATCATCGTTAGTAAGGCATACGAGGCTATATTAAAAGGAACACCCAAAAATATATCCGCGCTGCGCTGGTATAGCTGGCACGAAAGTTTACCATTCGCCACATAAAACTGGAACAGACAATGGCAGGGTGGAAGCGCCATGCGTTCCACATCAGCTACATTCCATGCGGACACCATCATGCGGCGCGAGTCGGGATTGTTTTTAATTTGATTTACCACCTGCGTGATCTGGTCGATATGCCCGCCACCAGGTTTTGGCCATGACCGCCATTGGTAACCGTATACCGGCCCCAGGTTGCCGTCAGCATCGGCCCACTCATCCCAAATACGCACGCCATTCTCTTTCAGGTAACGGATATTGGTATCGCCCTGCAAAAACCATATCAACTCGTGTATGATCGATTTAAGATGAAGCTTCTTGGTAGTAACCAAAGGGAAACCCTCCTGCAAATTAAAACGCATCTGGTAGCCAAACACGCTCAGGGTACCGGTGCCGGTACGGTCATGCTTTTGAGCGCCGTTCTCCAGCACATGCTTCATTAAATCGAGGTATTGTTTCATGTTAGTTGTATTGGTTGTAAGGGCTGTATTGGTTGTACTAGTTTTAGTTGTTAAAAGAAGTTGATGACCAATTCAACTAAAACAACATTTACAACTGCTCCAACCAATTTCCACTACAAAGAAAAATAATCTATTTTTGGTATCCTACGGATGTTCAAAAATACATCCTTTGTTAATCAATCTGCATGATCGTATTTCCAAACGCCAAGATCAATATCGGTATTAATATTATAGGCCGTCGTGCAGATGGGTATCATGATATAGAAACCATTTTTTACCCGCTGCCTATTCATGATGTTCTGGAGGCTATTCCGGGTGATCATTTAACTTTTCAATCCTCCGGGCTCGATATACCGGGCGAAACAGCGGATAATCTTTGCATAAAAGGATATCACTTAATAAAAAAGGACTACGACCTGCCGCCCTTAAATATATACCTGCACAAGCATATCCCGATAGGGGCGGGGCTTGGTGGTGGCTCGGCGGATGCCGCGTTTTTTATTAAGCTGGTGAATACTCAATTTAATTTGGGATTGTCTGCCAAACAGATGATGGACTACGCAAGGCAATTGGGCGCCGACTGCGCTTTCTTCATCGAGAACAAACCTTTGTTCGCTTTTGAAAAAGGCGATCAGTTTGAGTCCATCCATCTCGACCTGTCAAAATACAAGATCGTATTGGTGATGCCGCCAACTCATGTATCAACCGGTGAGGCTTACCGGGGTGTGAAACCCGCACCTGTAAAACATTCGTTGTACGATTTGATAGCAGAGCCCATCCAAGAATGGAGAAATCTGATCAAGAACGATTTTGAGACCTCCGTATTTAAAAATCATCCCGAAATCCGTGGCGTAAAAGCAGCCTTGTATGAGGCTGGCGCCGTATACGCCAGTATGAGCGGCAGTGGGGCCTCTGTTTTTGGCATTTTTAATGAAAAAATCGCCCTTCCAGAGCTGGAAAGGGACAATTTGGTGTTTTATTGAAATTTCGAATTTCGAATGTTCAATTTCGAAATTCGTTTAGTAAATTCTTTAAATCCGAAATTGAACATTCGAAATTCGAAATCAGATACCTGCATCTTCGGTAACCCCACGGCCAACTGCTTCTACCCAATCGCGATCGCCCCAACCTTTGGCTACAGCACTCAATAAGCGGTTATGTATGGCGACTCCAATTGGCATGGGGGTTTCGCTTTGCTGAGCCAGTTTAAACGCCAGGCGTGCGTCTTTATAGCCTAATTTGGCTTTAAATCCCACGGGTTCGTATTGTTTATTGGCGATGAGCTTGCCGTAGTTCTGATAAATAGGCGCATTGAAAATTGTTGAGCCGAAGAAATCTGCCACTTTTGCGCGGTCCAGTCCGTGCTTCTCTGCGAGGGTGAAAGCCTCGGCCATGATCTCAAGTGACGACATGATCATAAAATTCCCTGCTATCTTCACCACATTAGCGCCGCCGGGATCCTCGCCAAAATCGGCTATACTTTGTCCAATGCATTCCAATATAGGTTTGGCTATGTCTTTTGACTTATGATCTCCCGATACACAGATAAAAAGTTTTTTTGCCGCCGCCGCTTCCGGCCTGCCAAATACGGGAGCCGCTAAATAGCTGCTGCCGGAACTTTTGTGTAATGCTGAAATTTTTTGCGCCACGTCTGGCGAGATGGTGCTCATGGAGATATGCAGCCCGCCTTTTTGCAAAGTTTGTAACAGGCCATCTTTACCGTTTACAGATTCCATTACTACATCATCGTCCGCCAGCATCGTAATAACTACTGCCACATTCTTTGCCGCTTCAGCAGGCGTTTTACATTTGGTGATAGACGATTGATCCAGTTCGTTAGCTTTTTCAATACTGCGGTTATAAACCTGTAAATGATAACCGGCCGCGATTAAATTTTTGGCCATGTTAACGCCCATGTTCCCGAGGCCAATAAATCCTAATTTCTTTTCCATAGTTTAACTGATATAATCCCTGTCCTCATCGCTTAGTGTATTCGATGGTTTGGTTGAAGTTTCGATTTCTTCATCCTGGCCCTTAATGTATTTTGGTCTGCCGGGGCGACCGACCAACACGCCGATAATAAATGCAACGGCCGCCACAGCCAGCAGCATCACCAATTTTGAAATTCGAAAAGTGGCAAACAAAAGCTTGAACGGTACCTCATCGGTATTTTGCATGATCACTACAGTTAGCAGTACTGTAATGAGAATTAAGAACATCGTTTTTATCCTCATGATAATTTTATTTTAAACAGTGGTTGCAAGATGTGGTTTTTAAATATAGATGAAAATGTGGCAAACCTAAGCCTATATAAATTTACAAAAAATGAGAGTAGCATTCCTTTAACTCTTCAAAATATATTCTGACCGTATTTAAAAAAGCATTCAAAAAAATTAAGCAAAGCCCGGAGGTCGTTTCTTTGATTTATGCTAACGCGAATTTTGATAAAGAAAAAATAGGAGAGAGGCTGGGTTTCACTTTGACAGTAATTCTCTGATCCAGCCTGAAGAAAATTGATCACATAATTATTGAAATCCGGTGCTCTCAGAGCGTCTGATTTTCTTCAAAAAATCTTTAACCGCATACAAGATCAGTGTCTGCTCAAAATTTCACAAAAGCTGTATCATGATTTCAATACACCTTGTATCAAATTGCCGAATAGATGCACTATGGGAACTTTTTGTTTATAAAAACAAGTTTAATTATTTGATTATTAATTAATTAATAGCGTTAAAACTGCTGATTTTTATGAATTACTAATATTTTTAGTTTTTGGATTGAAATAAAAAATAAGAAACGTTAAATAATGACTTGATATAAGTATTATATATATCTGATTATTAGATAAATAAATTATTTAAATATTTTCAATTATTAGAAATAAACAAAACTAATTAGCTCTTTTTATTAAGTAAAGCGAGGCTTCCCCGTTACAGGGGCGTGAAAAATTAAACACACTAAGCAAAATTGAGATTTTGCGCCTGTTCGCACGAAGGAATAAAAATGGGTCTTTATTAGAGCTAAAATGGATAGTCGTTTAAAAGGCCTTAAAATGCGCCTGGAGGAGTGAGGTTTTGTTATCTCTGCCCTACCCTATCAGGATAGATCGCGCGGGGATTCTTATGCCGCGAGTACGGCCGAAAACAAAAGTGCGGGAAAATATTAACGGTTTTTTCTTTTGACGATCTGCTTTTGAGCAACAGGAAAAAGAAAGATGGTGGAGAGGATAATGATGGCACCAACCCAGAAACCGGGCGTCATTTTGTTCATGTCGCCAAAAAAAACAAACGACATAATGATGCCATATACCGGCTCGAGGTTAGTGATGAGGGCCACCCGGAAGGCCGAAAGTTCGCGCATTACAGATACCCCCGCCACGTAGGCAAGCGAAGTACAGATGGTGCCCAAAAGTAAAAGATAGCCAATATCTGCACGGTGCAATAGCATCGATTTATCGAACCCATTTGTAGCTACGAGGAAAATGGAGATCCATATAAACGCCCCGGCGAGCTCGTAAAATGCGATAACGGGGGCTTCATATTTCTTAACCTGTCTTGAATTAATGATAGAAAAAAGGCTGGCGCATACCGCGCTTATCAAGCCTGCAATGATACCCTTAGTGTATTGTGTTTCAAATTTGAATATGATCAATATCCCGGTTATGATAAGCGACCCGGCGACGATCTCCATTTTTGAGATCCTTGTTTTATTGATCAAAGGTTCAAAAATGGCAGTAAATAAAGTGATGGAGGAGAGGCATACAAGGCTTACAGAAACGGTTGATAGCTTAATGGAAAGGAAGAATAATATCCAATGGCCTCCTACCAGTGCGCCTGTAAATACCAGTTTTAAAAAGGTATTGTGGCTTATTTTTAAGCCCGTTTTATTAAAATTGAAATAAAGAAACAAGGAAACGGATGCGATAAGCACGCGATACCACACCAATTGAACTGCCGCTATGGTGATCAGTTTGCCTAAGATACCAGTAAAACCCCAGATAAAAACCGTGAAATGGAGTATCAGCAGGTTCTTATTTATAGGAGCCGGTGAAATTTCTTCCGGCATTATTTAGGCGCTTTTGTAAGTAAATAATAGCCAAATGCCCCAAATACTACATTGGGCATAAACACCGAAATTAACGGCGGCGCACCTCCTTTTACGGAAAATACCAGTGCAAAGCGTTCAACCACGATGTAAGCGAAGCATAATAAAATGCCTAACCCCAAAGGCAGGCCGATCCCTCCGCGTACTTTACGCGAGGACATAGAAACCCCGATCAGGGTGAGTACATACGTAGATAAAGGATATACAAAGCGATGATATTTTTCAAAAAGCATATCGGTAAGTTCGCCTGTTCCGCGCAACTGGGCCTTGTCAATAGACTTATTAAGCACTTTCATTGACATGGCGCTATACTGATTATCATGCTGCTCAAAATCTTCGGGGCGCATATCCAGGGTGGTATCTTTAGAAACGCCATGCCACAACATGCTTTCTTTTAGCCCGTTTACGTGTCTGATGCTAAAAACTCTCATTGTCCAGATCCGTTTTACAGAATCATAAGCAATGGATTGGGCCACTATCTTCTCTTTTAGCTCGTCACCGTTAAATTTCTCTAAAATAAATTCATAGCCGGTTTTCAGATCGGCCTGGTACGATTTTACGTAAACAAAAGTCTGTTTATCCAACTGCATGTGTACCTCGCTTTTTGTAGGGTCGGCATCGCTGAAGTGCGTATTTTCAAAATCGACCTTTAGCCTGTTGGTATATGGGATAAGATAGACGTTTGCAAAAAAGGAGATAATGAATAATAGCGTGGCGGATATAAAATAGGGCCTTAAGAAGCGTGAAAAACTGGCCTTGGAGGTCAGAATAGGCACAATCTCGGTCTGATTAGCCATTTTAGCGGTAAAAAGAATAACAGCCAGGAAATTGATAAGCGGAGATAAATAATTGAGATAAAAAGGAATAAACCCGGCATAATACTGGAAAGCGATATCATGCAGCGAGGAATTTTTTTTCAGGAAGTTATCCAGGTGCTCTGATATATCAAACACTACCATCACTACCGAAAATATGGCCATGGTAAACATAAAAGTACCGAGGTACTTTTTGATGATATACCGGTCAATTACACTCAGATATTTGTTAATAATTGATCTCATTTATAGTCTTTGGCCCAGGCGGTTTACCATAATTTTTTTCCAGTCATAAAACTCACCCGAGATGATCTTTTTCCGTGCTTCTTTAACCAGCCACAAATAAAAATGCAGGTTATGCAGCGTTGCTATCTGTGCGCCAAGCATTTCGCCCGAATGTATTAAATGGCGAAGATAAGCTTTTGTATAGGCAGTATCTGCAAACAAGTCGCTATCAGCCTCAATTGGGTTAAAATCGTTTTTCCACTTTTCGTTTTTGATATTGATAATGCCTTCTTTGGTAAACAGCATCCCGTTACGGCCGTTACGCGTTGGCATCACGCAATCAAACATATCTATACCTAAAGCGATGTTTTCCAACAGGTTTACCGGTGTGCCTACACCCATTAAATAACGTGGTTTTTGCACCGGTAATATATCGCACACTATTTCAGTCATGGCATACATTTCTTCGGCAGGTTCGCCTACTGAAAGGCCGCCTATGGCATTTCCCTCGCGTTCAAACGAAGCGATCACCTCAGCCGATCTGGTGCGCAGATCTTTATATACCGATCCCTGTACAATGGGGAATAAAGTTTGGCTGTACCCGTATTTTGGTTCCGTACTATCAAAACGTTCGCAGCAGCGTTTAAGCCAGCGGTGGGTCATTTCGATTGATTTCCTCGCGTATTCATATTCGCAAGGGTAAGGCGTACATTCATCAAAGGCCATGATTATATCAGCGCCGATGATCCTTTGTATATCCATCACATTTTCAGGTGTAAACAAATGTTTCGAGCCATCAATATGCGAACGGAAAGTAACGCCCTCTTCTTTGATCTTTCTTACTTCGGTGAGCGAATAAACCTGGTAGCCGCCGCTATCAGTTAAAATGGGTTTGTCCCAGCCATTAAAACGGTGCAGCCCGCCAGCTTTTTCTAAAGTATCCAAACCCGGCCTTAAGTATAAATGATAGGTATTGCCCAGGATAATATCGGCCTTAATATCATCCTTAAGTTCGCGCTGATGCACGGCTTTTACGGTGCCTGCAGTGCCTACAGGCATAAATATCGGGGTTTGAATAGTGCCGTGATCCGTTGTGATCTCGCCTGCGCGGGCTTTTGAAAGGCTATCCTGTGCTGTTAAAGTAAATTTCATTGCGGGCTGCAAAATTAGTCATTTATGATTACAGTTGTGAGGTGCCTTGGAATTTGTAAGGTTGGAAAGTTTTTTGATTGAAAAACCAAAAGCTCCGGTCATATGATTTAACGTTACAACCTTCCAACTTTTCAACATTACAACGATTAAACAAACATATCTCGCCGATTTTTAACAAATTTGCGCGATATATTGATCTGATTTGGAAGCCTATTTACCCGATGCTTTATTTATACTGTTAACTCTAAGTTTTATAGCCCAGCTATATTATCTCATCAGCTATCATAGCAGGCTTAAGGGCTATAAACCAGCGGATGAGTTAACACCTGCGAATATTCCTGTTTCGGTGATCATAAGCGCCCGCAATGAGGCAAAGAACCTGGTTGCTAACTTGCCGTTGATTTTAGCGCAAAATTATCCTGATTTTGAGGTGGTAGTAATTAATGATTGCTCGGTAGACGATTCTGGGGATCTGCTAAAAGAGATCCAGATGAAACATCCGGATTTAAAAATTGTTACCGTTACACAGAACGACCGTTTTAAAACCGGCAAAAAGTTCGCGCTCACCATGGGTATAAAAGCAGCAAAAAACGAATATTTGCTATTTACCGATGCAGATTGCCAACCGGCTTCAACCAATTGGATAGCCCGTATGGCAGCAAATTTTTCTGACACTAACGAGATAGTGCTGGGGTATTCTCCTTATTATAAGACCAGGAATTTCCTTAATTCATTTATACGTTTCGAGACCCTGAAAACGGCAATTAATTACCTGTCTACAGCATTGGCAGGCAATCCGTATATGGGTATAGGCCGTAATTTAGGTTATACTAAAACACTGTTCTTTAAAAATAAAGGATTTGCAGCGCACATGCATGTGATGTCGGGGGATGATGATTTGTTTGTAAATCAAAATGCCAATGCGGATAATACGGCAATTGAGATACACCCGGATTCATTTGTTTTTAGTGATGCAAAAACTACTGTCTCTTCATTGTACCGGCAAAAGAAAAGGCACATGGGCGTTGGCAAATTGTATAAAAATAAGCACCGCAAAATGTTAAGTTTTGATGCGCTCAGTGGGTTTTTATTTTATATATTGCTCGTATTATGCCTGGTTTTAAATTATGACCCATGGCCGGCATTAGGTTTGTTTATTTTCAGACTGATTTGCCAGGTAATAGTATATTATAAGGTATTCAAAAAATTAGACGGTAAAAATTTATTATGGTATTTACCTCTTTTTGACCTTGTTTATTATGTTTATTTGAATATTTTTGGATTGATCGGAACATTTATAAAAACTACTAAGTGGAAGTAAACGCAAATTTTACCGAAAACGCTAAAAACGATTTTCATCTTGTTGTTAAAGCACGCGAAGGAAATCAGAAAGCTTATGCTGACCTGATGCACAGGTACAAAGATTCTATCTATTTCATGGCGCTAAAAATGGTTAACAATAAGGAGGACGCCATGGACCTCACGGTAGAAACCTTTGCTAAGGCATTTGAGAAACTGGAAAAATACCAACCCGATTATGCTTTCAGTACCTGGTTGTTTCGCGTTGCGACAAATAATTGTATCGATTTTATCAGGAAAAAAAAATTGAATACAATGTCCATCCACGGAATGGTTGATGATGAAGGGGAGGAAAAAACACTGCAGATAAAAGCTGATGTGCTGAACCCGGAAGAATCATCCATCAAAAAACAACAGACACAGGAATTAAAGTTACTGATAGAAAGTTTGCCGGTACGTTACCGTAACCTGATCACCCTGCGTTATTTTGATGAACTATCGTATGAAGAAATAGCCCAGCAGTTAGATTTGCCTTTGGGTACGGTTAAGGCCCAGCTATTCAGGGCGAGATACTTGCTCGGTAATATCATCAACCGTTTCAACAGGGATGACATCTGATCTGATCTTAAAATATTTCCCCGATCTAACCCCGCAACAACAGCAGCAATATTGGCAACTGCCTGAGCTTTATCAATTTTGGAACGACCAGATCAATGTGATATCCCGTAAGGATATCGAGTATTTGTTTGAGCGCCATATATTACACTCCTTAGGTATAGCAAAAGTAATTTCTTTTTTGCCCGGCGAAACGGTATTGGATATAGGCACGGGTGGTGGTTTCCCCGGCTTGCCGCTGGCAATCATGTTTCCTGATACCCAGTTTTATTTGGTAGATTCCATTGGCAAAAAGATCAAGGTTGTAAATGAGGTAGCTAAAGCCATCGGGCTAAAAAATATTAAAGCCGAACATATAAGAGCCGAACAGGTACCCGGAAAGTTTGATTTTGTAGTTTCAAGGGCGGTAACACAGCTAAAAGACTTTTATCCCTGGGTAAAAGGAAAATTCAACAAGGCTTCTAAAAATGCCATCCCCAATGGTATTTTGTATTTGAAAGGCGGCGACCTTGAAAAAGAAATTGCCGAATCGGGGCTGTCCGTTCAGCAATTTCACTTAAAAGATTTTTTTGAGGAAGAATTTTTTGATACCAAAAAGGTAATCCATATAAAACAGTAAGGGAAGGAACCCTTACCGCTATCTGTTTTCTTTAATTTTTATCTTTCTTATTGTTGTTTCTTGGTTGCCGTGCGGGTTTAGAAGACCTTGACTGGCGATTATTCTGGCGGTTGTTGTTATTGTTAGTAGCAGGAGCTGTTTTATTACCTGCCGCCGGATTAGTTGTAGTAGCATTTGTTGCTGCCCGATTTGTGCCACCTGTAGGTGTATTGTTGGCACCGGCGTTATTATTGTGGTTTAAATTAGAACCGCCTGCACCCTGGGCCCTAACCGAAGCAGTGTTCACCCTGCTTATTGCAGCTGCAGATGGATGCCCATTATTTACACGGGCAAACTGGTTTTTGTCTGTACTTGCTGCCTGCTGGTGCGAAAGCTGTTCAGAAGTAGGCTGAACATGCGGTGCCTTCATAGCAGCAAGTTCCTCTGGTCTTGGCCTTGCCGTAACGCCGCCGGTACCATTAAAGCTGGTACGGTTAACGGTTGTATTATTAACTACCACTGTGCGGTCAACATAAGTATTATGGATAACGGTAGTGTTTACATTCACAACGGCTGTATTATAACGGAAAGATCTTCCATACCACCCACCTCCTACAAATCCAACACCGCCGTATCCGTAGCCATAATTAATGCCGCCATAGAAGCCAACTGAAGCACCCCAATAGCCATGGTGAAATCTGTACACACCGCCTACGAAACCCCAGTATGCGGGTGTCCATAAAAGGCCCGGATTTGGCGGGGCAACCCATACGCCCGGTACCCAAAAAAAGCCATTTGCTAAGTTGAAGGCCCAGTAGCCAGGTGTCCATAAATAACCATCAGTTGGGCATGGCGGTTGCTGATAGGTTGGCAATTCGGGCGGGGCTGTATTTGCTGTTACAGTAACATTTGCCTGCGCATTTGCATTATCACTGTTTTGTGCATTTTGATCAGGGGTGTTATTTTGATTCGGATCAGCAGCAGGGGCCTGGGCAGCAGGATTACCTTTCGCGATCATAGCTGCAACAATATCATCGGGCACTCCATCCCGTTTCAGGGCGATAAGTCCGTCTGTTGAAACATCAAAATTGCATACTGAATTGTCAATTTTTGCGAAGATGATCTGCTTGCCAATACCGGCTTTGCTCAATTGCGTGATGGTTTGATTGGTAACAACATCATTTGTTTGTGCATACGATCCGGATGGAAGCAGTATCCCGATAAATAAGAGTATTAAACAACTGTAAAAAGTTTTTAGGAAAGAAGATTGAATTGATTTTAGGCGTAGTTTTCCAGGGGTAGGGGTGTTAGTGTGGTACATATATTAAATTTAGATTTATAAAATTGCCTTATCAGGGGCGTTAATGCAATGTATTTAGTGGTGTATTAATTTTTATTTTTTGTCGTGTCTTTCTTTGCTTTTTTCTTAAAAAGGTTCAGTGGATTAGGTGGTGGCGGTGGTCCCCCTGGCGGCGGTGTAACTGTTGTTGGTGGTGCAACTGCTGTTGGAGGTGCAGTCGCTTTAGCATTATCACTTTTTTTAGCGGCGGTATCTTTTTTATGCTTTTTAAACGGGTTGATCTTTTTGAACAATTCATCTGGTGGGGGTGGTGGCTGCGGAGGTGGCGGGCTTTGTGCAAATGCATGAGATGCGATACACAAAAGCCCCGTAGTTACGGGAAACATCAGCAGGTACTTAAGCCTTGCTTTATTACCTGTCTTTTTTTCTAATGCCATAGTTTTTAAATGATGGTTAATTATATTAAAGGCTGAGCCGGCTTATCAGTTGCCGGTTTTTTTACTTTCTTTTTAGTAACCGTTTTCTTTTTGTGCGTAGTAACTGTGGGCTTAGGAGCAGGCGGCGGTGTTACAGGAGTAGGTAAGGGTGGTGGAGGTGGCTTAACCGCTTCGGCATGCTCATCTGCTTTACTACTGGTATTATCAGCGTTTTTCTTTTTAAATGGGTTGATCTTGGTCCACACCTCTTTTATGGACTTTAACTTTGGATGAGGTGGTGGAGGCGGCGGCCTGCGGATGGTATCACGTTGTATAAATGCAGTCGTTGAAAACAACAAAAACACCAAACTCAATGAAAGAACTGACAAGCGTTTTATTCCTGTAACGGCAGCCGAACCTTTCCCCTTGCTAAACATCATGCAATAAGCTCTATTTAATTAGGATTTAACGATGGTTATTTACCAAACATTAAAGTTATTAAAAAATAATCATTTTAAAATAGAGGCTAAAACCCCATAAAAAAATGCCTGATCCAATGGTCAGACATTTTTTTAATACGATGGTTTATTGGGCTAAGAAATATTATTATCCCGATGTTTTATTACAGATAAGAATACGTTTGTATCGATCCTACAAAATTAGGTTTCCCAGATATTTCAGCGTTAACGGGTTCAGGAAAGTATGTTTTTATTTTAGCATTGCCTACCAAATTAAAAGTAATTGCCAGCACATAATCGCCAGGTGTTTTGTTGATTGTACCCTCATAAGCTTTTAATACTTTTACAACCTCATCATCACAGCCATGCCCAATACCGCTGATGATCTTTGCATCAGTAATCCTATGATCGCTGTTTACTGTAATTTGAGCGATCACATTCCCGGTAATTTTGCTATCCCTCGCTTCTGTAGGATAAAGCACATAGTGCCAGAGATAAACTGCCAAGTTTTTTAAGTTATTGTCCCAATAGCTTGGCGGTGGAAATTTTACTGCATCTTTTGGTGGTGCAGGCTGTGGTGGCGGCGGAGCAAGTTTTATTTTAACCGGCTGCGCTGGTGGCGGTGGAGATGCAAGTTTTACTTTAACCGGCGGCGCAGGCGGTGGTGGCGGTGCGAAATTTACTTTGACGGGCGGGATTGGCCCACGAACAGGCGGAGGCCCCATTGGCGCAGGTGGCGGCGGTGGCATTTTGTCAAATATCGCCATTGACGGGAACGTGTAACCATATTTGTCCTTCAGTAATTTTAAATCCGCAGTTGAAGCTGAATTTTTATAATACTCTTTTTCAGTACCATTTTTTTCAATAATGATCACCCGGAAGTTTGTTTTGCGATTGATCAAATAAGCGGTTTCCTGGTATTTGTAGCCTTTTGAAGTAACGGCTTTGTTCAGGAAATCCTTTTTTACCGTATCCGCTTTGTTTTTATGATGCGGTACACTTATAGGCAGTTCGTGCCGTGGCGCCAGGTCTACTAATGCATAGGTTTTAGTAAACCCAAGTGTGGAAGCACAAAGCAGTCCTCCGATTAAAGGGAGCACAAACAGGTATTTCAGCCTTGCTGCATTCCCTGATCTTTTTTGGTGTAACATCATAATTCGTTTTTTGAGTAGGCTTTTATTAAAGAAGGTATTGGTTAGCATATTTTCATGAATACCGTAAGCATTGTTCACCAGGAAATCGGTATAAACATCAGCGCTGGGTTCTTTATCTACGGTTTGGCTATCGGCAATAAACTCATGCACTTCCTTCATGCTGTTTTGCAGCAGGTACAGGAAAGGGTTAAACCAGTTGATGATCTTCAGCAATTCCAGGTAAATAATATCCCAGCTGTGTTTTTGCCGGATATGGATCAATTCATGATTGATGATGGTTGACGACAGCGTAAGGCCCGGACTCACATACAGGTAATTGAAAAACGAAAACGCGTTATTTTCATCAGGCAATTCTACCAGCTTGAAAGCTTCATTTTCCGCAGTTTTATTGCGATGCGATAGCCTGATCAGTTTATAGATCTTCACCATAAAATTGACCAGCAACAGGATTACGATCAGCGCATAGCCCAATAGAAAATAATCGATCAGCGGCCATGAGGTATCAAAGGCTGTTTTGATGTGCACACTGGTGATGACAGGCTGTATATCAATAGTTGTTATTGCCATATTTCGCAAGCGGGCGACAGGAGGGTTTAAAACACCTATCCTGATCAATGGAATAATGAACGCCGGCACAGTACTCACCAGCAGGTAAACGCGGTTCAGCTGGTAATAGGTTTCCCTGCTCAAAAGCAGGTAATACAGCAAATAGAAGGCAACCAGGTAAAGATTAGCTTCCAGTAAATAATGTATCCAGCTCATGGTTTTTGCGATTTAAGTTTTTCGGCCAGTTTGGTTATTTCTTCCAGTTCTTTCAGATCAAGGTTTTTTTCTTTCACCAGGAACGACACCAGGCTTTGGTAGGAGTTACTGAAATAGTTGGTCATCATCTTATCAAAGGTGAATTTTTTGTATTCATCCTCGCTTATCAGCGCGAAATACACATGCGAATTGCCATAAGCTTTATGGTCAATAAATCCCTTCCCTTCAAGTACCCTCACCACGGTGGATACGGTATTATAGGCAGGTTTCGGCTCCGGCATTTTTTCGATGATATCCTTTACAATACCCTCATTTAATTGCCATAATATTTGCATCACTTGCTCTTCGGCTTTGGTCAGTTCTTTTATTTTCATAGTAAACTATTTTTATAGTTAGATAAAGGTAAAACTATTTTTATAGTTTGCAAACTATTTATGTAGTTTTTTAACAAAAAAGTTTTTTGCTAAAAATTTGAGCAAATAATAGATTTATTATAATTTCACATCCGCACATTTGCATATTCGCACATCTGCACATCAATAACATGTCATTACTTCACCAGGTTGCATTATCTTTTATAAAAAATATTGGCCCCGTATTGGCCAAATCGCTGATCATTCATTTTGGCGATGCAGAACAGGTATTTAAAGTATCCAAAGCAAAATTGCTGCATGTGCCCGGATTTGGCGAAAAAAGGGTTGGAGAGATGGACCTGACTTATGCCTTGCACCGTGCAGAAGAGGAGTTGCGGTTTATGGAGAAGAATGATGTCAATGTTATTTTTTATACGGATAAAACTTACCCCAAACGTTTAAAAAACTGCGCCGACGGCCCTATATTATTATATGCAAAAGGGAATGCAGATTTGAACCCGAGGCACGTAGTAAGTATTGTGGGTACGCGCAACGCTACTGATTATGGTAAGCAACTGTGCCGGCAACTGGTTGAGGAACTGCAGCAATACCCGATATTAATAGTAAGCGGCCTGGCTTTTGGCATTGATGTAACGGCGCACAAGGAAAGCATAAAACAGAATATACCAACGGTAGGCGTGCTTGGGCATGGCCTCGACAGGATATATCCTTCACAAAATCGCGGCACTGCTGAAAAAATGCTGGAGAATGGCGGGCTGTTAACCGAGTTCCCTTCAGGCACTATCCCTGATCGTGAAAACTTCCCGCAGCGTAACCGCATCGTGGCCGGGCTGGCGGATGCTACCATCGTGATTGAAGCAAGTGTTAAAGGCGGTGCATTGATCACTGCCGAAATAGCCAACTCCTATAACCGGGATGTGTTTGCTTTCCCCGGCAGGGTGGATGATGAGTTTTCTGAAGGCTGTAATTTTTTGATCAGAAACAATAAAGCAGCGCTACTTACCTGTGCTGCCGACCTGGCTTATAGTTTGGGCTGGGAGAAAGCTGATGGTACAAAAACCGTTACGGAGCAATTGGTTTTACCGATAGACCTGTCGACTGATGAGCGCCTGATATTTGATATCATCCATCAGCATAAAATACCTTTAGCAATTGACGATCTCACCATCAAAACCAATATGCCCATGAGCCAGTTGGCCATGAACTTGCTGAATATGGAAATGCAGGGCTTTATCCGTTCGCTGCCGGGGAAAACCTATTGTATTAATTAGGTTTTGGTAAAGTGCACCCTTAAGGGCTTATTGCCCCTGTTCCCATTTCTGATATAAATTTTGGACCCGGATGCCCGGATCATTGACTTTTGTAATGTTTGCTACAGGTACCTGATATCCAGTTATGACGACAGGTATCTTTTGTAGACCATCCGCATGATTTACCTGAACAATTACAGTATCCCCAATTTTAATGGTCTTCAGGGTATTATAAAAATCTTGCCTGCTTTTGATAAACTGGTTATTAATGGCTATTACAGCATTACCTGTATGTAAACCCGCTTTTACCCAACAACTTTCAGGATGAGTCATAATTATATGGTAAACAGTGTCGCCTTGCGGTTTCCATGTATATACACGTGTATCTGGTGCAGGTTGTCCCTTATCATCTACAGCCGGTTGATATGAAAGCTCCAGTTTCAATCCAATTAATCGAAGGTATTGGTTAAAATCAAGTGGTTTGCCAGCGTAAACGTAGTTTTGAAAAAATACATGTACCCTATTATCTCTGCAAACGTCAGCTACTACGCGCTCAATATCCTGTGCATAAAAGCCCTTGTCACCTCCGAAACGTTTGAACATCAGCCGCATCACATCGTCAAAAGAGTGTTGGTTGTCGGTGATATTTCGTATCAGCATATCCAGCATAGCACCTAATAACTCGCCTTGCAGGTGTGTACTGGCCGAATAATCGCCTAACATGCCTGGAGGTGCGTTGGAGGCCAAACTTACTTTACCTGGTGGAATAACCATATTGCCCGTATCGGCATAATACCTCTTAATTAAACCCTCCAGGTGCGCAACCCGTGTGAATTCTTCAACGGGCAGGCCTGCTCTGCGAAGCAGCAGATCAGAGTAGAACATAGCTAACCCTTCGCTAAACCAGAGCCCTGCTGATTGTTCCTGGGGCCCGTAGTTCAGTTCCGTGTACTCTGCGGGTTTGATAAACATTAAATTCCATGTATGAGAAAATTCGTGAGCGATCTCGCTGTATATGTCCTGCTTATGGTTGGTAATTATGTCGGCCGGTGCGCCTATGGTAACCGAATTGCTATGCTCAAGAGCGCCGTTTACGCCATCTTCAAACAGGAATGTATAATTCTTATATGGGATACCCCCAAATAAACGCACTGTTTGTATGACTATCTTTTGTATGTTGCTAATAAATAATGAAGTATCAAAGCTCAGTTTACTTGTAGCTGAAAGATATGCTATAGTATGAGGTTTATTTCCGGCCCTAAAGGTCCATTGGTGTAAACGCCCTACTAATACCGGGCAATCCAAAAGTGTTTTAGCCGAGGATGCGATAAATGTTTTTCTGTCGGCTGTTTTTTCAAGCCCGGTTGCAATTTGCCATTCTTTGGGTAATTCAAAGGTTACGGAAGATGGAATGTGGGATTGCTCCACCATATACATGAATGAGTGAATATCGCCCAACAATCCCCCATAAGAAGCAAGAAAAGGTCTGTGTGCAAAACGAGGTAGATCTGGCAATTTTATGCGATAATAAATAACTGCCTTATTGCCTGGAATAGTGATATCCCATGATGCGCTATCCTTTCTATTATAGATTGCTTTCCCGTTTGGTGTTTCAATCCTGAAATTCCTGATAAATCGCCAAAAACGATCATCATATTCGTGATGTGTGGCCATTGCCAGTTGAAAATGGCGAGGGACATACCGCAGATGTATTTCTATAT
>Ga0206812_1037_pt1 | contig 38144 bp, 30 predicted proteins | sample Alteio_BWOrgCont_54_FD_152912 | JGI IMG/M metagenome (GOLD analysis project Ga0206812, IMG submission 152912) | Enriched cells from forest soil in Barre Woods Harvard Forest LTER site, Petersham, Massachusetts, United States -... | ecosystem: Environmental > Terrestrial > Soil > Temperate forest >... | reverse complement strand
CAAGACCGTTGTTGCTAAACCAAAATATACCCCGCAGCAATTCATTTTTGACGCGCGTTTTATAAAAACTCCTTTGGTTACCCAATTGGTTCCAGACCTAAAACAGCTTGACCCTGTTAACATCAAAGGATATTTTAACAGCCAAACCGGCGATTTAGTCGTTAATGGGTCCGCACCAAAAATAGTGTATGGTACCAACGCGGTCAATAACATGAAACTGGCTATCAATACGCTGAATACGAAGCAGGACGCATTAAATTACAGCTTTTGCAGATTGATGCTGTCTATCATCAACGTTGCATTTACCGATGGATACTTCTTATTCATATTGGCTTTAGCATCCAGGCTGAAGTTGATGTTTGGATCTTTCATCCGGGCGGTAGCTACATAGCTTCCGTTATGACTGGTGCCTTTAAGTACCAGGTTCTGATAAGTATAACCCTTTACATAAGCTTTTGCTACATCGGCATTAAATTGCAGCGTGGCTTTTTTAGGGTCAAGGCTAACGCCTTTTATGTTAGCCGCCAATGTTACTTTACCCACCATCTGCGGTTGTTTGGTTAATGCACCAACATCCAGGTCGTTCGCTTTTATATTTGCCGAATAGGTTTCGCTGCCTTTGTGTGTGCCATTCATATTGGCTTTAATATCCACAGCGCCATAGCTGGAGCGCAGTATTAAATTCGTGGTAAATGTTTTCACGTTTCCCTTGAACTTGCCCTTCAGGTTTAGATTTTCGGGGATGTTGACGTTGGATGGGATACTGCCTGCAGGGGCCAGCTTGGCTATATCGGCGCGATTGGTATTGAAATCAATGATATTGAGATCGAAATAAGATTTGTTCACATCAGGCAAACCCTTCATCGTGCCTGATGCTTTGATGTGGGTATTGCTTAAGCCAGTTATTTCGAGCGATGGGATACTCAGGTCATTCACTTTGCCGATCACCCTTCCATTGATCAGGAAAGTAGCGTTTGGCGAGCTTTTAAATGGTTCCATGGATGACATGCTTGGCACTAGCAATAAAACATCTTTTAAGCCCAGATGACTGCCATCCAGGTTGGCGTTGATCCGTAGCTGCCCTAAGTTGTTGCTGATGTTATCCAACGAAGCATAGCCTATCTCCACGTTTTTCTGCAGAAGGGTTTGCGGGGTTTCCAAATACAAGTTGTTCAGATACGATTTATGCGGGCCATAAAAAAATGCGGTATGGAATTTCTTAATGCTGAGGCCGCTTTTTTCTGTAAATGCGAGGTTGTTGATCTTGCCTGAAATGGTATCCGTGGTGTATGACAGGTTTTCGAGGTCGGCATCCAGGTTACGGACGTTCATGTGCGTGTAATCCAAACCTTTTGCCAGTGGCTTTTGCGCGTCATTATCATACTTAATATTATCGTTACTAAAAGTGACTTTCCGTAAAATAGCCGCCCATCCTTTTGTGCTTTGAGGCTTGGCTACCAGGGTGTCCAGTTTTTTTATCGCTTTCACTACTGCTTTTCTTACATTCTGGGGTTTGGCAAAAGTGAATGCGGCTTTAGTATCATCCAGCGTGATGTTATTAATATCAGCTTTTTGATTTTTCAGGTCGAGCTTGTTCATCTCCACCAAAAACTTGCCCAGATCAACTTTGGCGGTCATTTCAGTTGTGCGGTAATCAACTTTTATTTTCGACAGATCGATCACCCCCACATTAAGGGTCATGTTAATAGGTGTGGTAGCGGTATCTACCGCATTAACTTTTGCCACGGATGACCCGGCGGGTGTTTGGATGATCAACGCATCTACGCCCGATAAGGTGATCTTCGGGATGTTGAATTTCATTTTATCCATATCGAAATTCTTGATACGGGTATCAAAATGGCCGAGTATGAATTTTACGTTGTTGCCGTTGGTTAAATCTTTGTAGCTGATATGGATCCTGTCCAGGATGATCTTATCCATAGATATTTTCATAGCCGAGGCGGTATCCGCAGGTTTAACCGGCTTTGCCGGGCCACTGTTAAAAGCTTTAATGATGTAATCGAAATTAAAAACACTGTCGGCGCCACGGTTTACATTGGCGGTAATTCCCTGCAGGTTGATCTCGTTTATTTCGAGTCTATGATGCAAGAGTTTAAATAAGCTGATGTCGATCTTTAGCTTGTCGCCTGCTATCAGCGTGTCTTTTTTCTGATCTTCAAAATAAACGCTGTCTAATATGATCAGTTTTGGCAAACCTAAACTGATGTGACCTATTTTAACTTTAGTGTGGATCTTATTTTGTAAATAGGTAACCGCCTTATCTTTAGCAAAATTCTGTATGGCCGGAATTTGTATTAAAATAGCTACAAGCAGTATCAAAAACAGAATACTGGCAGTAACCCAAAGAAGGGTTTTGAGGGCTATGCGGCCAAATCGTTTCAATTGTAGTTGTTTTTCAAAGGTTTAAGATAGTTTAATTCACACCCGCATTTAGCATCGCATTTGTGTAGATAATTTTTTTATAAATTACTGCCTAAATTGTTATTTGCCTGATCTTTAACCCATTTACAGTTTTCAACAACCATACACCTAAAGTTGTTTTTTAATAGATTTGTATTCTTCTTGAATTGTTGAAACAGATCAGATATGCCAGATTTTTCGCACTTACACGTACATACCCAGTTTTCTTTACTTGACGGAGCGGCTGATATATCCAAACTATACAAAAAGGCTGCCAGCGATGGTATGAAAGCGTTGGCTATTACCGATCATGGTAATATGTTTGGCGTATTTAAATTTGTTGCTGAAGCCGGGAAGCATAATATCAAACCGATAGTAGGTTGTGAGTTTTACGTCGTGGACGACCGGCACAAGAAGCAGTTTACTAAAGATAAGAAAGATATCCGGCATCACCAACTTTTATTGGCGAAAAATGCCGAAGGATATAAGAATTTAGTGAAACTATGTTCCTTAGGTTACATGGAGGGATTATACAGCAAATGGCCACGTATTGACAAGGAACTGATACTAAAATACCATAAGGGACTGATCGCCACCACCTGCTGTATCGGGGCATCCGTGCCGCAGGCTATCCTGAAAAAAGGCGAGGCTGAAGCAGAGGAAGAATTCAAATGGTGGCTCGATCTGTTTGGCGAGGATTACTATATCGAATTGCAGCGCCATGATATACCTGAGCAAAACACAGTGAACGAAGTGCTGATCCGTTTTGCCAAAAAATACCAGGTAAAAGTGATCTGCTCTAATGATTCGCACTATGTGGATCAGCAGGACTCCAACGCGCACGATATTTTACTTTGCGTGAACACAGGTGATATGCAGAGCACGCCAATAGCTACGGATGAAGAAGGTGGCAAGGGCTACCGCTTTGGTTTCCCGAACGACCAGTTTTATTTTAAAACCCAGGCCGAAATGGGCAAGCTGTTTAATGACCTGCCCGAATCATTGGACAATACTAACGAGATCGTAGATAAGGTAGAGGTGCTGAAACTGAAGCGCGATATCCTGTTACCCAACTTTGTGATACCCCCCGAATTTAATATCCACAAAACACCCGATGCAGATACGCTGAATCAGTGGGAATATTTGAAGCATTTAACATTTACCGGCGCGAAGGAAAGATATATTGATATTTCGCCCGAGGTGGAGGAGCGTATCAATTTCGAGCTGTTCACTATACGCACGATGGGATTTGCCGGTTACTTTTTGATCGTGGCGGATTTTATAAAACATGGTCGTAATATTGGTGTATTTATAGGGCCGGGTCGTGGTTCGGCAGCGGGATCAGTGGTGGCTTATTGTACAGGGATCACCAATATCGACCCTTTAAAATATAATTTGCTATTTGAGCGTTTCCTGAACCCCGACCGTAAATCCATGCCCGATATTGATACGGACTTTGATGATGCAGGCCGGCAAAAGGTAATTGATTATGTAGTTGAAAAATACGGCAAAAACCAGGTAGCGCAGATCATTACTTATGGTTCCATGGCTGCACGTACCAGCATACAGGATGTGGGCAGGGTACTGGATATGCCTTTATCGGAAGTGAACGCGCTGAAGAAGCTGGTGCCTGAAACATTGGGTATAACCCTGCGCGGCGCGATCGACCAGGTGCCCGAGCTTCAGCAGATCTATAAAGACAGCGGCTTAAAAGGTATTGTTCTCCGTGAGGCTGAAAAGCTGGAGGGTTCTGTACGTAATACCGGCGTAAATGCTGCGGGTATTATCATTGCGCCTTATGACCTGACCGAGATCGTGCCGGTCGCGACAGCAAAAGATTCTGATCTGTTGGTTACCCAGTATGATGGGCGGGTGATAGAGGATGCAGGTGTAATCAAGATGGACTTTTTGGGCCTTAAAACCTTAACCATACTGAAGGATGCTTTGAGGCTGATCAAGCAAAATCATGATGTGACGATTGATATTGATTATATTCCACTTGACGATCAAAAAACCTTTGAGCTTTATCAGCGTGGCGATACAAACGGTACGTTCCAGTTTGAAAGTGACGGTATGCAAATGTACCTGCGCGACCTTAAGCCTGACAAGTTTGAGGATCTGATCGCCATGAACGCCCTGTACAGGCCGGGCCCGATAGAATATATCCCCAACTTTATTAAGCGTAAAAATGGAACCGAGCCGATAACCTTCGACCTTGCGGATATGGAAGAATACCTGGGCGAAACCTATGGTATTACCGTTTACCAGGAACAGGTGATGCTTTTGTCGCAAAAGCTGGCAGGCTTTAGCAAAGGCGACGCCGACGTATTGCGTAAGGCGATGGGTAAAAAACAACTCGATGTACTGAATAAGATGGAAGCCCAGTTTATGGAGGGTGCGGCTGCTAAAGGCCACGCTAAAGATAAGCTGACCAAAATATGGAACGACTGGAAGGCTTTCGCCCAATATGCGTTCAATAAATCGCACTCTACCTGTTATGCTTTTGTGGCTTACCAGACTGCTTATTTAAAAGCGCATTACCCATCCGAATATATGGCCGCGGTTTTGAATAACCAGAACAACATGGAGAAGATCACCTTCTTTATGGAAGAATGCCGCCGGATGGGTGTGGAGGTTTTAGGGCCGGATATCAATGAGTCGGACATGGCATTCGCGGTCAACAAAAAGGGCCAGGTACGTTTTGGATTGACAGGTGTTAAAGGTGTGGGCGATAAGGCTGTAGAAAGTATTATTGAGGAACGTACCCTAAATGGTCCCTATAAATCGGTCTATGACTTTGCGCAGCGGTCAAACGTTCGCTCCTTGACAAAGAAATCATACGAGAACCTGGTTTATGGTGGCGCTTTTGATGAGTTTAAGCTGAACCGGGCACGTTTCTTCGCTAAAACAGAAAATGGCATTTTAACCGGGATAGAACGCCTGGTAAAGTATGCCAATGATTATCAGAATACCCAAAGCAGTTCGCAGGCCTCACTGTTTGGAGGGTCGGTAGCTTCTTATATCCCTGAACCACCACTGCCAGAAGCAGAGGAATGGCCATTGATAGAAAAACTGAAGTACGAGAAAGAGGTGATCGGAATCTATTTAACCGGGCACCCGCTTGATAATTATAAAGTAGAACTGGAAAGGTATTGCAACGCTAATGTTTCGGACCTGAAGACGGTACAAAAAGCTAAATCAGGCGAAGGCGGTGAAGATGTGATTGCTGCATTCAATAATTTGCGTAAAAAGGGTGAGTTGTCTATTGGCGGCTTGGTGGGCAACGTTCAGCATAAAATGACCAAGACTGGCAAGCCGTTCGGCACGTTTGTGTTGGAGGATTATAACGAGTCGTATGAGTTTGCTCTGTTTGGCGAGGACTATGTAAAGTTCCGTAACCTGTTGATGGATGGTTATTTCCTGCACATCAGGGGCAATATTGAAGAGAAATTTAAACAAAAGGATAACTGGGACCTACGTATAACCGCCATGAGCCTATTATCAGAAATGCGGGATAAGTTGACCAAATCCATTACTGTTTGCCTGGAGCTGAAAGCGCTCAGCACCCAGTTGATGGATGATATACAAACAATGATAGAAAGCAATAACCAGAAATATCCTGTAAAGAACTGTACCCTGCGGTTTATGGTAAAGGATATGGAAGAAGCTTTGCTGATAGAACTACCATCTAAAACATTCAAAGTAAACCCGAGTGATGATCTGATGGCCGAGATACAGAGTTTGACAAATGCGGAGCCGATGTTGAAGTAATTTAGATTTGACAACTTTTTAAAAAGTTGTCAAATCTTTCTTTTTGTGCCTATAGTGATAAATTATTCCCCCAATTATACCTATTATGGGTATAATAATTAACGATATCATTACGCCAATAACCAAGAATCCTACAGCACCTGTAGCACATCTAATCCCTGCAGCACTAAAGCCATTAACCGAAACCGTCATGGCAATTACCGATAGAAAAATGCATAGTATCATCATCAGCAAGGTAATTAAGCCAGCAGGACTGTTGGTTTTATTTTTTACTCTGCGTGATAACCATACAATCTGCAACACCGGAGCAATTAGTAAAATCAGTAAAGGAATAATGCCAATAAGCATACAACGATTTTATTATTAATACGTCGATAGTGATAAAGTAACCCAAAGCAAACCGTTAAATAGTGTTAAACCGATAGGTTGCAATAAGTTAAGCCAATAACTTTATGCCTGATGATCTCTCAGGCATATTTCTTGGAACGCAAAAATTATTGTCTTCTGTTAGTACTCCTTTTAGGATATATAGCTGCTAACGCGCAAGTCATCAGCGGAAGAGTATTGATCGATAGCAATAGCCGCCCAATTATCGCAACGATAACTACCGCGTTCCATCAAACATCAAGCAATGCCAATGGCGAGTTCAGGATCGCGGCCTCCGGGCCAGCCGATACCATTATGGTATATGCGATGGGGTACAAAACCTATCATTACCCGGTGAGCCAATGGAAACAGGGTGATATCATCATCAGGCTTCAGCCACTTTCCCTAATGCTGAAGGATGTGGAGATCAGGGCGCAGCGCAATCATAAGCGCGATTCTATACGGAACCGGAAGGAGTTTGGACAGGTGTTCAATTATCAACCGCCGAAAATGACGGATATGCTTACTTCCTCGCCTTCGACATCCAATGTGCCTTTTACCTTTGTAAATATCGATGTAGGTCTGCTTGTTAGCGTATTAACCAAGAAAAGCAACCCGACTTATAAGCTAAAAAAAGATTTGTTGCAGGATGAGCAGGCAGACTATATCAGCATCCGGTATAACAAAGGGTTGGTTACCCGCGTCACAAATTTGAAGGGTGATTCATTAGATAAATTTATGGATAAGTATTATCCAACCATTGATTGGGTAAAAAAGACCAGCGATTATGATATCATTCAATATATCAAAGCTAAACTGGCTGAGTTTAGGAAAGGGGGCTAATTTTTTTGTATTCCTGTTGTTAATAAACAGCCCAGTTTCCTACTTGTGTTAATAAGTAATTTCTGTTCGTTTCGGCAAATCATTTACTTTTATTGTCACCCAAAAGTTAAGCGGTTGGGGTTGGATAATATCATTGTCACATTGTCAGGTCAACTGTTGTGGCAAGCTATTTGAATAGTATATATTTGTAGATATAATTTAAAATTAAAAAATCATGGCTTTAGAAATAACTGATGCAAACTTTGAAGAACTCGTTCTTAAATCAGATAAACCGGTTTTAGTTGACTTTTGGGCAGAATGGTGTGGCCCATGTCGTATGGTAGGTCCTGTAGTTGAAGAAATTGCAAAGGAATACAGCGGCAAGGCTGTAGTAGGCAAAGTAAACGTAGATAACAATCCCGGCATATCGATGAAGTTCGGCATCCGCAATATCCCTGCTTTATTATTTTTCAATAAAGGCGAGATAGTTGACAAACAAATTGGCGCTGTGCCAAAATCAGTTTTGGCTGGTAAACTGGACAAGCAAATACAACAAATAGCTTAAAACATACTTCAGCATATAAAGGCCTGCTTCGGAAATATCCGGGGCGGGCTTTTTTATTTGATCCATTTTGGCGCTTTTATAATAAATACTCAATTACAAAGTTCTTTTTATTTGGATGCTAAAAGCCGTTATTATACCTTAGACAACGATGCCAAAACTGAGTGATGAACAGCAAATAAGGCAACTGGCCAACCTGGAGTTGCTGGCCCGGCAGGTGGTAGAAGGTTTTATCACCGGGCTGCACCAAAGCCCTTTTCATGGCTTTTCGGTTGAGTTTGCCGAGCATCGGTTATATAACAATGGCGAGTCGGTAAAAAATATCGACTGGAAATTGCTGGCGCGAACAGATAAGTTGTTTGTAAAGCAGTTTGAGGAAGAAACCAACCTCCGCTGTTACCTGCTGCTGGATACTTCTTCGTCCATGAATTTTCCGGATAAGGGGCTCAATAAGCTTCAGTTTTCTGTTTATGCCGTGGCTTCTTTGATGTACCTGTTTAAAAAACAGCGGGATGCATTCGGCTTAACCCTTTTTTCGGATAAGATCGACTGGATGAGCCAGGCACGCTCCACATCAAAACATCTTTTTCATTTATATGCTGAGTTGGAGAAGGTATATAATCAACCCAAAGCAAACGCGACAACCGATATTACACAGGTATTACACCGCGTGGCGGAAGAGATACACCAGCGCTCGATGATCATTATTTTTAGCGATATGCTGGAAAATGGTTACAGCGACGAAAAGTTGAAAGACCTGTTTGCCGCAATACAGCATTTGAAATATAACAAGCACGAGGTGATCATTTTTAATGTGAACGACCGGCAAAAGGAGGTTGATTTTAATTTTGATAACCGCCCGCACCACTTTGTTGATATCGAAAGCGGCGAGGAGGTAAGGGTTCACCCCAACAAAATAAGAGAAACCTATCGCGCCAACCTGGACAATTATCGCCACCAGTTGGAATTAAAGTGCGCCCAGTACCATATCGACCTCATTGATGCCAATATCCACGAAGGATATAATAGCATATTAAAGGCTTATCTTATCAAGCGGAACAGCATGATATAGTGATGATTACGCCGATTTTGGTTTGATTTCACTGGTATGAATAAAGGTTTGTGAAATTACGGCAATCAATTTGAGGCCACTTGTGTTAATGAATAAACGTATTTGCCTATATGAGACTTTCCATCGAACGAAAACCCATTAGAATTAACCCCGATCCGAAACGTGTTATAGCCAGATTCTTCTTTAATGGGAACGACAGGGCGAAGATAGTGATACAAAGGGTGATGGAGATTAGTGAAGAAACTACTTTCGGCATTGTATCACCCATATTGCAGGAATACTCCAAGCGGCACCGGAATATTACCCGCGTTTTGAGCCGGCATTGCAGTAAATTGAAGCCATTATTTACCGAATTGGATATCGATTACGATTCGCTTAGCGTTTACCGTAAACTGCTTATCGGCTCTTATTTTACGCATGAGTATTCCATTGAGTCAGCTGCGTTCTTTAACCCCTCGATAGTTGAAGATCCTGACCAAACCGAATTACAAGAAGGCCAAAGGCGTGTAATCATTAGTTTCAGGGCTGTCGGTGAGGGGCATATTTCATCCATTACTTTCCGCAGGGCTTTGATCGACCAGAATAATACGATTACTGTATTACCTTCTGGCAGTTATATCGATGAAGCCGAAATTGTTAGAAATGCGGTTTATAATAAGAAATTATTTTTCCAAAAGGCTGCAGTCACGCAAATCGATATTAGTGTATTGAAAGAGTTGGAAGAAAAGCTGGATAGTCATTTTGAATATTCCAACCTGCACCGGATCATTACAGATTCGCAGAAATTGCAGGATAGTGATATGAAAAAACTGGAGTATGATAAAATACTATGGCTGGCTGATTCATACTACGAAATTGTTTTTTCGTTAGATACCGACTTGTCCGACCGTGTCATATTCCCGATATCTGAGTATGAACGGAAAGGTATTGAGGATGCAAGGTTTGTACATTTTAAAAATGAAGATGGCAGCGCGCTTTATTATGCTACTTATACCGCTTATGATGGGTCGTTGATCATGCCCAAACTACTGCAAACCAGCGATTTTTATAATTTTAAAATAATGCCTTTGTATGGCGAAGGGGCACAAAACAAAAACCTGGCGCTCTTTCCTCGGAAGGTCAATGGAAAATATGTGATGATATCGCGCATTGATGGCTTCAATAATTACATCATGTACTCGGATAAGATCAATATCTGGGAAAAGCCGGTGATGTTGCAACAGCCAAAATTTACCTGGGAGTTCAACCAGATAGGCAATTGCGGTTCGCCGATTGAAACTGAACATGGCTGGATAATGATCACTCATGGTGTTGGGCCAATGCGACGTTATGTATTGGGTGCAAGCCTGCTTAAGCTGGATGATCCTGCCGTTGAAATAGGCCGGTTACACGAGCCCTTGCTTATCCCGAACAGTGATGAGCGTGAAGGTTATGTACCGAACGTACTCTATTCCTGCGGGGCAATTATCCATAATGGTAAGCTCATCATTCCTTATGGCGTATCTGATTCATCCACGGCGTTTGCAGAGGTTGACTTGAAAGAATTGATCAATAAGTTGATAGAAGATGCCGGGAAGGTTTAGGCCAATATTTGCTGATAAAGTTTAAAATAATCGTCCACCATTTTCTCGCTTGAGAATTGGGATAATGCCCATTGATGGCAATTCATCCTGTTAATATTTGATAGTTGGCCAACGGCTTCAACAGCCTCATCAACATTATTAACTAAAAATCCCGTCTCTTGATGTTTAATCAGCTCGGGCATGGCGCCCTTGTTAAAGGCGATGACTGGAGTGCCGCAAAGCATGGCTTCGGCTACGCTTAAACCAAACGGCTCGTTAAAATTAATGGGGTGCAGCAGTGCCAGTGCTTTCCCTAATAGCTCATTTCTTTTTTCGGGACCGGCATGACCGACGTACACTATCTGGTCATTTAGTTTTGGTTCGATCTTCTGCTTATAATAATTTTCATCCTGTATAATACCGGCTATGATCAGTTTGCGATTGCTTTTTTTGGCGATTTCAATGGCTTCTGCCGCCCCCTTATCATGGTGGATGCGACCGAAATATAATAGATAATCTCCAGGCGCCGCGTTAAACTCGAATTCACCTGTATTGATGCCATTATAAACCGTGGCCAGGTAATTCAATTGTGGGCTGCGATCAGCATTGCTGATAGATACATAATTCGAGGAAGCATTATATTTTTTATAAACGGGGATGATCTTTTGCGAAGAAAAACCATGTATGGTAGTAATTATAGGCGTTTTGATCAACCGGGAATAAGTAAGCGGCAAAAAATCGAAATTATTATGGATGATATCAAAACCCGATGCTTTTTCCATCAGGTTGCTGATATGCAGGCATTCCAAAACCTTGGCATCCTGATCGCGCTCCTCCTCGTAACCTTTTTCACAGATAGCATCCAGTTTACCTGCGGTAATAGAATCGCAGGTTGCAAACAACGTTACATCCAGCCCTTTCTTAACCAAACCCTCTGCTATGTTTGATGCAATTTGCTCCCATGGCCCGTAATGCCGGGGTGGTGTCCGCCAGGCTACGGGGGATAAAATGGCTATCTTCATTAACAGGTCTCTAATTTCTCTGTAAACTTGTTGTATTCGTATTCCAACTCAAATGCTTTTAGAACAGTAAGGTGCGAAATCAAATAGGCCAGTGTACTTTCGGCACCCTGGTTACGGTTAATGCCCGTAGGCAGCAAGCCATCGCAACAGCCCTTGGTTTCGTGGTCATACAACGGTGCACGAAGTGTATTTTCGCCTAAAAACCATTTGTAGCATAAAAACATTTTCTCGATATATTCCGGCTCGCGGAATATTTGATAAGCCTGGAAATGCATCATCACCATAGCCATGGTTTCAATAGCCTGCTGGTCGAAGGTTGGGAAAGCACCGCCACGATAGTACCATCCATCATTACCAACCGGACTTAAATAACCATTTGACAAGGTTAAATTATCCAAAAAAGCCATCGCTTTAAGGGCGATCTGCCTTGCCTTTTCGTTGCCGGTAATCTCGCATGAATGTAATAGGGCTAAAGGCAATATGGCATTATCATAAGTCATTTTTTCTTCGAACCATTGCCAGTCGGCAGACTGTGTGCTTTCAAAAGCATCGATCAAAGGCTGGGTAAGCCTTCCCAGTTCGTTCACTAAACCTTCGTCGGTTGGGAACACCCGCAGGTACAAACTTAAACCGATTACTGTATTTGCCACACCCCTTAAATACTTTAAAGCTTTAAAATGTGGTATAGATTTTTGAAATAGCTCGATAGCAAACTCCCTGTACGAATTGCTTGCCGCGCAGCCGATCAAATGTCCCAACGCCCATATCGTGCGCCCAAATGAATCTTCAGATCCCACTTCATCCAGATATTGACGGTTAAAACTCAGGAAGTTCCTGAAATTACCGTCATCGGTTTGCATATAGTGGATATAACTTAAATAGATGGGCATTAACTCAAACGCTTCCTTGCTTTTGCTGCGCTGGTAAGCCATTAAAGCCATAATAAGCGCCCTTGCATTGTCATCCAAACAATAACCTTCCTTCAAATTGGGTATGCCATATTTGGCGTGTTGTACAATCCCGGTATCATCAGTTAAACGCAAAACATGCGTCAGGCTGAATTTGGGCATGATCTCGGGATCAACAATGCTATTTTTCAATATCTTATCGCTAAAATCATGGGTAAGGCAAGCTTCCTGCGCTACCTTAATAAATTCGGCGCCCACATTTGGCCAGCGCAGGTGCAAGCCATATTCGTAGGCATTTTTCTTTAATTCGTTTAAAACACGATCCTGGTCCAGCAATTCATTTACAACTTCGGCCAATGCTTCTGAATTTTTAAAATCGAACAGGCGGCCACGGTTATCAGCCAGCAGTTCTGTAGCATGCCAGTAAGGAGTTGAAACCACCGCAGCGCCTGCCCCAACGGCATAAGATAACGTTCCGCTGGTGATCTGCGCTTCATTATGATAAGGCGTTAAATAAATTTCGGCAGCAGTAAGGTAATTGATCAACTCCTCTTCTGATACGAATTTATTGATGAATGCCAGGTTATTAGAAACGCCCAGTTTAGCAGCAAGGCTCTTTAAGTGATCGCGGTATTCCTCGCCCGAGTTTTTAATTACGCCTGGGTGGGTGTTACCTAAAACCACATACATCACATCCGGGTGATTTTTAACGATCTCAGGCAATGCTTTTACCACGGTCTCCAATCCTTTATTGCGGCTAATCAACCCAAAAGTCAATAAAACACGATGTTTTTTGAATGGCGAAAGCAATTTAACCGGGTTATCTTCCGGTTCTTCCAGGTCAGGCACGCCATGCTCTATGATCTGTATCTTCTCTACAGGGATATCATATATAGTAGTTAAAAATTCAACCGCGCGCTCGCTCATCACGATGATCTTTGACGATTGCTCAGCAATTTCGCGGATAATGATGCGCTGCACATAGCTGGGATCTTTTAATATGGTATGCAGTATGGATATCAAAGGTTTTTCGAGCCTGTTGATCAACGGGAGGATATAGATGCCGCTTTCGCCACCGTATATGCCAAATTCATGCTCCATAATGCAAACATCAGCATTGCTGGTATTGATATAGTTCGCAGCCCTTATATAGTCTTTTTGATGATTCTGACGGATCACATATTTCACTTCAGCAGGATATTCATATTCCTGTATATTTTCCGAGTCGTTGATCGCCACTACAAAGCCGCCATGTTGCAAAGTCTGCCTTTCTGGATAATTCGCATTGATGGCCCGCATTAAATTTTGATTGAACGTGGCTATCCCACATTCGCGGGGCGGGTAGGTGGATATATAGGCAACTTTCATTTATTATGCTGTTGTTTAATTGATAGATGTAATTTATAAACACCATTGCGTATGTATTGTTTACACCGGTGACTTAAAAAAAGTGCATTAATACCTGCGATAACGTAGTTTTTTTGTAAATTTTCACGATAATAGCTGTATTAAGCAGTGATCAATACGGATGGAGTAACAAATTAAATACAATTGATAACAGGTCACGATTTTGAAAAATGAAATCAAAATGTAGATTTGTAGGAGCCACTTATAGTACTAAAAAGCATTACCATAAATTCTAAAAAAATATTTTCATGGACGATATCCAGATCAAGAAGCAATCAAAACAATACGATGCCATTATAGTGGGTTCGGGAGCAGGAGGGGGCATGGCCGCTTATGTGCTGGCCAATGCCGGGCTTAAAGTTTGTTTGTTGGAGGCAGGGCCGAATTATGACCCGCGCGAAAACTCGTCGCAATTAAAAAATCCCTGGGATTCACCGCGCAGGGGTGCCAGCACCAAATTCAGGCCATTCGGCGATTTTGACGGCTGCTACTGGGGATGGGAGATTGACGGCGAGCCTTACACCCAAAAAGGGGATAGCAACTGGGAGTGGTGGCGCGCACGGATGGTTGGCGGCCGTACCAATCACTGGGGACGTATATCGCTCCGTTTTGGCCCAAAGGATTTTAAACGCCGCAGTATTGATGGGTTGGGGGATGACTGGCCGATTGGCTACGAAGATGTAAAACCCTACTATGATAAAATAGATCAACTGATCGGCGTTTTTGGCACCAACGAAGGTTTATATAATGACCCGGACGGTCTATTTTTACCAACGCCAAAACCGCGCCTGCACGAACTGTTCATAAAAAAAGCTGCCGGTAATATCAATATCCCGGTTATCCCGTCGAGGTTATCCATCCTGACAAAAAAGATCAATAAAGACCGCGAGGCTTGTTTCTATTGTGCGCAATGCGGACGAAGCTGTAAAATATATGGCGATTTCTCCTCCTCATCCGTACTGGTGAAACCTGCTGTTGCTACCGGCAATGTGGACCTGATCACCAATGCCATGGCACGGGAAGTATTGACTGACAGGGAAGGCCTTGCTACGGGCGTAGCTTATGTAAATAAGATGGATATGCAAGAATACCAGGTATTCGGGCGTACAGTGATATTGGCGGCCAGCGCATGCGAAAGTGCCAGGCTGATGCTTAATTCAAAATCAAGCAGATACCCTAACGGTATTGGTAATTCGAGCGGAATTGTCGGTAAATACCTGCATGACTCCACAGGAGCAGATATGGGTGGTATTATTCCTGAACTATTCGATCGTAAACGTTATAATGAAGACGGCGTGGGCGGTATGCACGTTTATACCCCATGGTGGCTGGATAACAAAAAAGACAAACTCGATTTTCCCCGGGGATATCATATTGAATACGGCGGTGGTTTCGGTATGCCTTTATATGGGTTTAACTGGGGGATCGAAAATTTGAACGGTGCCTACAAAATTAAAGGTCAGCAAAAAGAAGCCGGAGGTTACGGCGCATCATTGAAAGAGGATTACCGTTATTTCTTCGGCGCGCATGTAGGCATGGCCGGGCGTGGCGAAGGCATTGCAAGGGAAGACAGCTATTGCGAGATTGACCCGGATGTAGTGGATAAATACGGTATCCCTGTTTTGCGTTTTAACACCCATTGGTCGGATTACGAGATCAACCAGGCTAAGCACATGAAGGAGACTTTTAAAGAGATATTACATAGCATGGGCGCGGTAGTAACCTGGGGTGGCGATGACGGGCCGCATAATAAATACGGATTGCATAATCCTGGTAATATCATTCATGAGGCGGGCACGGTACGTATGGGTAACGATCCTAAAAAATCACCCCTGAACAAATACAGCCAGTCGCACGATGTAAAAAACCTATTTTGTGTGGATGGCGGGCAGTTTGTATCGCAGGCGGATAAAAATATTACCTGGACGATACTGGCGCTATCGATGCGTGCATCAGAATATATAATTGGTGAATTAAAGAAACAAAATATTTAATCGGGTTATCATGGATAGAAGAGAATCGCTTAAGGCTTTGATCATTGGCGGAGTATCAGCCACGGTATTGCTGGATGCCTGCAAACAGCCTGTTAAAGAAACACATAAAGATGCGGCTAAAACGCCCGATCAGCCTGATAGGATGGCGGAGGAGAATCTGGCTGATAAAAAAGTAATGGATCAGCCTAAATTCTTCACTGCTAATGAAATGGCTACCATTACCCTGTTGGGTGATATTATTATCCCGAAAGACGCCGTAAGCGGCAGTGCATCGGATGCTAAAGTGCCTGATTTTATCGAGTTTATTGTGAAGGATATGCCCGAGCACCAAACCCCCATGCGCGGCGGCTTGCGTTGGCTGGATCTGCAATGCCTCAAGCGTTTTGATAAAGCTTTTAAAGATTGCAGCCATACCCAGCAAATGGAAATGGTTGACGAGATAGCCTGGCCTAAAAAAGCCAAACCCGAAATGCACCAGGGTGTTTCTTTTTTTAATTTGATGCGCAATCTTACGGCAACCGGTTTTTATACTTCTGAAATAGGGGTGAAGGACGTTGGCTATATGGGTAACACCCCCAATCAATGGAACGGCGTGCCGGATGATGTATTAAAACAATATAACATGGCTTACACCGAAAAGGAATTGAAAGAGTGTGTGAGTTTTGATAAAAAGGCATAGAAAATAAGTATCCCCATTTAACTCTCTGTGAACTTTGTGCCGCTTCTTTGTGTATCTCTGTGGTAAAATTAACCACAAAGGGCACGAAGATTTTCACAGAGAAACACAGAGAGTTCTATGTTTTAGTATATTAAAATTAGCAGATATTACATCACATAATCATAACATTAGTTTAAAATAGGAGTGCCTATTTTTGCCGCAGTTAATCAGATACTGAATGTTTAAACCAAAAGTTCTTTATTTCAGTATGTAAGATCAGTTAATAGTTATTTTAAGGAGAGCTTGCTCTCTTTATTTGTTTATACGCAGTAATGATTGATTGCCTCCAAAATCACTGCACAGGCTTGCCTGATCTCGTCATGGCTGATAATTAAAGGAGGTGCTATCCTCATGGAATTACTGCAATGCAGGAACCAGTCGACAATTATGCCGTTGGCAATACAGCGGTCTATTATTTTTTTGTTGATCTCAAAGCTTTCCAGTTCAACAGCCAGCATCAACCCTTTCCCCCGAACCTCTTTTATTGCGGGATGAACCAATAACTGGCAGAACAGGGCTGCTTTAGTATCCACCTGTTCGATTAGTTTTTCATTCAGCAATACTTCCAACGCTGCCAGCCCGGCGGCACAGCATACCGGGTGCCCGCCAAAAGTGGTGATATGCCCGAGTATGGGGTTTTCTTTTAAAGACGACATGATCTCATTTGATGCGATAAAAGCGCCGATGGGCATACCGCCGCCCAATGCCTTTGCCAGCACCAATATATCAGGCACAATATCAAAATGCTCAAATGCGAACAGCTTTCCCGTACGCCCTAAAGCGGCCTGGATCTCATCTAATATTAATAATGTGCCGGTTTCCGTACAGCGTTTTCGTAAAGCCTGCATATAGGTTTTATCCGGTACACGGATACCAGCCTCGCCCTGCACGGTTTCTATTACTACACAGGCAGTTTGTTCGTCTATTAAATGCAGGTCATCCGGCTGATTGAAGCGGATGAAATTTACGCCCGGCAATAAGGGTCGGTAAGCTTGCTTATATTCTTCGTTGCCCATTACACTTAGCGCGCCATGTGTACTGCCATGATAGGAGTGATGACAAGCAATGATCTGGCTTCGCCCGGTAAAGCGCTTGGCCAGTTTGAGTGCGCCTTCTATTGCTTCGGCGCCGGAGTTGACAAAATAAACCGAGTTTAAGTGGTCGGGTAATAACGAAACCAGTTTTTCGGCAAAACGTACCTGTGGCGTTTGCACATATTCACCATAAACCATCAGGTGCATGTATTTGTCCACTTGATCCTTAATGGCGTTGATCACCTTTGGATTGCCATGCCCCAGGCTGCTTACACCTATCCCGGATATCAGGTCGATATAAGCCTTGCCTGCTATATCGTATAGATAAACGCCTTCGGCACGTTTAAACTCAAGCAATAAAGGAAAATCGGTAGTTTGCGCGTTATTAGCCAAAAAAAGCTGACGAAGTGTAAGCATAGTGCAAAAATAACAAAGGCTTGCACACTTAGGTATGCAAGCCTTTATTAAATATCGTTTTCGGCTTTAGGGATTAGTTTTCACCGGTTCGCTGCGCTCGGTTAGCTGCTTGATCAGTTCGTCGTTAAACTCACGTTCACTTTTAAACATCATGCTCACCTTGTCGGGGGGTAATATCTTCAGGAACTCATCAGTATAAAATTTGCGGATGTTTACCAGCTCACTTTCATAATACAGTTCCTTATTTATTTGCTCGGTACCGTTGGCCTGGGCGCTGGAATTATTGAGCCGTTTTTTCTTTCTTACCTCTTTAAGCGCGTCCTGGTAACGGCGGTATATCGGCCAGAATTTTTGGGATTCATCAGAAGTAAGGCTAAGCCGCTGACCGATATAGGTTTCCCTTACAGCCTCAACCCTGCTTACGCTGTTCTGTTGCCTGATCACCCTTTGCTCGAGGTTGGGTGGGCGGCGGAAAATTACCCGCGGGCGCTGTGCGAATGTTTTGCATCCGATGACCAGCAAGAAAATAACAAAAATATATCTGGTCAACTTATACATATTACTGGCTGGTACTATCTAATTCATCCTGCAGATCATTACTTAAATTATCCGCGTTAACTTGTTTGCTTTCGTCAATTAATGTACGGGTATCACTTGCATCGGCATTTAATTGCAGGTAGCTCTGAATTTCGCCAATCGGGATAGCCGATAACGACTTATGTAAAAATGACTGGTTATGGTCCTCTACCGCATTGGGGGTATTTTTGCTGATAAATAATGTTCCGCCAATAATCAGGGTAAGGCAGGCAGCAGTAGCATATTTAAATGCAACTGATGAAAATAAGTGCCTGATAACACCTTTAGGTTTAGCTGTCTCCTGCCTGATTGTTTTCTCCAGAATATTTTCACTAAGCTGGTTAAAGTAATCTTGAGGTACTGTAAATGCTTCGTCTTTTTCGTTTAAAGCTTCTTCTACAAAAATCCTGCTTTCTATTTGTTGTGACAGATTATCAAAATAACCCTCGGGCACTTCAAAACCTGTAGCTTCTTTATTTAAAGCTTCTTCTACTTTTATCCTGGCCTGTATGTTATCGCTTAATTCTTCGAAATAATTTTCGGGCACAGTATAGCCCTGCTCATCGGAGCTTTTTTTTAATTCATCTAACTTAACATAGGACACGATTTGCTGATCCAACTGATCAAAATAGCCTTCAGGCACTGTAAACGGGTTATTTGGATTAACCTGTTTAAGTGACATATAATCATTCAGCCATTCCCTACTTTCTTTCTCGCTGTTCATATCTTTATATAGATGAAAGTCATACCCAAAGGTTTAAAATAAATTTAAATTTAATCTCTCGATATTAAAAATGCTTCAATTTTTTTTACAGCCAGGTGAAAGGATGCCTTTAATGCGCCTACGCTCGTGCCCAGCACATCCGACATCTCCTCGTATTTCATATCATCATAATACTTCATATTAAACACCAGCCGTTGTTTTTCGGGTAGTGTTAAAATAGCCTGCTGCAATTTCAGCTGGGCCTGGTCGCCATTGAAATAGCTTGAATCGGCTAAGGTATCAGCCAGTTCATAAGCCACATCATCCAGCGGGATATTATTCTTTTGTTTTTTCTTATTCAGAAAAGTAATGCACTCATTAGTAGCGATACGGTACATCCAGGTATATAACTGGGCATCATTGCGAAAGCCCGGCAGGTTTTTCCACACCTTAACAAAGGTATCCTGTATCAAATCATCCGCATCATCATGATCAACTACCATGCGGCGGATATGCCAGTAAAGTTTTTGCTGGTATTTTTTTAATAGCAGGTTAAATGCCTCGTTCCGGGTTTTTTCATCCTGGAATTTGCGTAATATCTCTGCATCATCAACCTGTACCGACATGTAATCCTATTTATCTTTTATTCCTATTTTTGGCTAAAATAGATATAATTTACTTATTGTAACAAATCAATTACCTGTTGTGATGCACCCTGGTTATCTACTTTATCTATCACATGGGTGATCACCCCGTTGCCATCAATTAAAAAAGTGGTACGGGCGGTGCCCATATACTTTCTGCCATACATGTTTTTTTCTACCCATAGGCCATAAGCTTCCACGATTTTCTTATCAGGATCGGCTATCAGCGGGAACGGCAAGCTGTATTTCTTTTCAAATTTTTTATGCGACTTTTCGTCATCGATACTTACACCGATCACCGCGAAACCTTTGCCAACCAACGATTGGTAATTGTCCCTGAAACTGCAAGCCTCGGCAGTGCACCCGGGGGTATCATCCTTTGGATAAAAGTATAGTATCACTGTTTTGCCTTTAAAATCGGCAAGGGAAACAGTTTTACCGTTTTGATCTTTTGCGCTGAATTCAGGGGCTTTTTCGCCCACATTTGGTCTGGCCATATTACTTAAAAAAACTTGCGTTGAATTGTGAAGTGTTGTCCTTATTATCAGTAACCGTTAAATCAAATTGATGTTTGCCGGGTGCTATCGTGTTATCAAATTTATAACTTAAAACCTTTGTTTTAAAATCCCATTCCATTAAAACCCATTTGCCGTCAATTTTACCCGTGTAACTTTTAATCCCCGACAGGTTATCGCCTATCTTTAACGTTATGCGCTTTAGCTTGGCCATGTTACTGCCGTTTTTGATATCCAATGGATGAATCACCGGGGGCACGGTATCCAGTTTAATGTAGAAATCGCCAAAGGTACGGGCATCGGCTTTAATATAACCGTCCACATAAGTTCCACCCTCGCAAGCGCCGTCAGTACTTACAATTACCGCTTTGCCCATGTATTTGCCAATGGTATTATCGGGCTTTATCCACAATTCATAATGATCATTGATTGGCGTAAAACGGTTATGGATGCGGTGGATAACCGAAAAAGCACCGGGTTTTTCGGGCAGGGTAGCGTAGGTGAAGTCGAGATCGTCATACAAGTTACCTGGCGGGATAATCACTTTTATTTTATCATTACTGAACTCATTTTGCTTGTCGTAATGAAAGCGCGTGTTATTGGTGTTAACGATGCTGGCCGGGTCAGCAGGTTTAGCAGGGCTCGATTTTACTTTTATTTTTAAGGATGAGGTATTGCCTGCAATATCCTTTACCACATATTCCACGTCGTGCGCGGCGTTATCATTAAAATTGATCACCCCGCGATTGATGGATTGAGGATATAGCGATATTTTGCTTCCCGGCAGTATGAAACATTTTTGTATGAAATGGTGCGACTTCAAAAACGTGGGATAATCGATATAAGCGTTAATAGCATGTGTTTGGTCGAAAGCAAAACGCTCCGCCGCGAAGGTGTAAACCGTTGCCCCATCCAGTTTTAGTTCGATAGAATAGATGCCGTTGTGATTGAACGAGGTGCTGTTCATATCCGTAGCTGTGATGCCGAAACCGGTTTCGCCGCTTACATTGATCACCTGTGGTTTGGTTAAATGATAATGCCCTGCTGCCCCGGCTACTGCCATAAATTGCCGCGGTGTTTTTTCGCTGAACGGGCCGTCGCCTAAATGATATATACATATCATACCAAGCGTAGGCGGAATTTTATCAGGTATGGTTAAACCAAAAAGTTGTGGGTTGATGGTTTGCTCTGTTTCGGTATCCCTGATCTCGAAATGCAGGTGCGGCCCTTCTGATGCTCCGGCATTACCCGACCAGGCGATAACATCGTCCTTACAGTATTGTACCTGTAGCGGCAGCAAATTAAAATCAATCTCAAAACTTTGTTGCAGGTACTGCTGATCCCGCACTAATTTTTCCAACTCAGGGCTGAAACGTTCGATATGCCCGTAAACCGTGGTAAAACCATTAGGATGGGTGATGTAAATGGCATTACCAAATCCTCCAAACTGCACTCGCAGGCGCGAAACGTAACCATCATAGGCGGCATGGACAGGATAACCTGTGCGCCCGTTGGTTTTAAAATCAAGCCCGGAATGAAAGTGGTTTGGCCTTAACTCGCCAAAAGAACCTGCTGTACTTGGCGGCAGATCCAATGGGTAGCGGAAAAAGTTTTTTGGGTATTGTTTGGTCTGAATTATATCCTGCGCATGAGAATTAAAATAGAGTCCCAGACAAAGGATGGCAGCAATAAATGTTTTAATCATGCTTACTTAACGTAAAAATCGAGCAATTTCTCATCTCCTAAATAACCTTCTAATCTATCGCCGATATTTATCTTGCCTACGCCTTCTGGTGTGCCTGTAAAAATGAGGTCGCCTTTTTTGAGGGTGATATATTTTGATACAAAGGCAATGATCTTTTCAAATGAAAATAAAAGGTCTTTGGTGTTGCCTTGCTGACGTGTTTCCTGGTTGATGTCTAACCTAAAGTTCAGGTTATAAATATCAGCGAATTTGGATTTCGGCACAAAATTGCTCACCGGGGCCGAGCCGTCAAACGCTTTTGCCAGTTCCCAGGGCAATCCTTTTTCCTTATGGCGCTGCTGTATATCGCGGGCGGTAAAATCCACGCCTAAAGCGATCTCTTCAAAATAGCTGGTTGCAAACTTTTCATTCACATGCTTGCCTTCCTTGCTGATCTTTAATACGATCTCAATTTCGTGATGGATATCTTCCGAAAAATCGGGGTGGTAAAAAGGCTTGTTATCTTTCAACAAAGCGGTATCCGGTTTCATAAATATCACCGGGGTAGATGGAATGGGGTTGTTCAGCTCTTTTGCATGCTCGGCATAATTACGGCCTATGGCAATTATTTTCATAAGGCCAAATTATGAATTTTGTCTGAACCATGATTAAACGGATTAAAGGATTTACATGATTTTTGAGATGTATCCTCAAATTCGAAATTGAAATTCCGAAATCCGAAATACAATTCCCTCTTCAGGGGGTAAGGGGGCTCTTACAGCACTGAGATCCTCTTGATCACCGATTCTGTACCGGCAACTACCCGGATAAAATAAAACCCGCGGGATAGTTTATTGTTTATGGGGTATGAAAAGCTTTGTTCGCCCGATCCTATTCTTTGTGAAAGTAAAGTGATCACATCATTGCCTAATACATCCATTATTTTTACGGTAACGATGGCATTGCGTGATAATACATATTTCACATTGATCTGGTCGGTAATGGGATTTGGAAATACCTCTACGTCGGTTAGTAATTTGTCGTCAGCACGGAAAACATTAACTTTTAAATTAGAGGTAGCTGCCGGTTTAAGCGGCGGAAGTGCCAAATGCAAACTGTTTTTCTGGTAGGCGCTTTTTGTAATGCCTAATTTGTTTTTTGCGGAATGTACATTAGTGGTATCGCTTTTTGGATGTTTGACACCGGCGGCGAAGGCAAAGTTCATGAATACCGCTGTAGCGATCAGTATGATCCATGAAAATGTATAGGTAAAATTTCGCCTCATGCTTTAATATCTCATGCAAAAATATAAATAAAGCGCTCATCAATTAAGAACCCGGAGCCATTCTGAAACATTTTAACAAAATTTAACAAAAAAGGATTTTATTAGTTTCATATTTGCCCGACCCCTTTTTACGTATTAGATAGCATTAATAGTTATAAATTTAACACTTAATATTTAATAAACTCTATTTTTATAAAGTGACAGCGACTCATAAAGATCTGCAAAAACTATCCCTCGCGGGGCTTCTGATTAGTTTAGGTATCATTTATGGCGATATCGGTACGTCGCCGCTATATGTTTTTAAAGCCATTGTTGGGGAGCAGCACATTTCAGAAACATTGGTGCTTGGAGGTATATCCTGTATATTCTGGACGTTGACCATGCAAACCACTCTAAAATATGTGGTGATCACCCTACAGGCCGATAATAAGGGTGAGGGTGGCATATTCTCTTTATTCTCCTTAGTTCGCCGTAAGGCAAAATGGCTGGTTGTACCCGCTGTTATAGGTGGCTGCGCGTTGCTGGCCGATGGTATTATCACACCGCCCATCACGATATCAGCAGCCATTGAAGGATTGGTGACCAAATTTCCCCATTTACATACAGTTACGATAGTTATTATAATCATTGCGGCCCTATTTATCATTCAGCAGTTTGGTACATCGCTGGTAGGCAAGGCCTTTGGGCCTATTATGTTTATTTGGTTCACTATGATGGGCGTATTAGGGATGGCTTTTATTTTCCAGATGCCATCCATTCTAAAAGCTTTAAATCCATATTATGCTTATAAGCTGTTAAGTAACAGTAATTATGACGCGTTCATTATTTTAGGTGCGGTGTTCCTATGTACTACAGGTGCCGAGGCTTTATACTCCGATCTGGGGCATTGCGGGCGAAAAAACATAAGGATCAGCTGGATATATGTTAAGAGTTGCTTGGTGATAAATTATCTTGGGCAAGGTGTTTGGCTGTTGAACCGCAGCGGGCAGGCTCTTGATCTGAACCGGCATAATCCATTCTATGAAATTATGCCAGCCTGGTTCCTGGTATACGGTATCGGCATCGCTACTATCGCTGCCATCATTGCCAGCCAGGCGCTTATTTCAGGCTCATTTACACTTATAGCCGAAGCCGTACGATTGAATTTATGGCCCAAGGTAAGGATCAATTATCCAACCGAACAAAAGGGCCAGCTTTACGTGCCCAGCGTTAACTGGCTGCTGTGTGCCGGCTGTATAGGGGTAGTTTTGTTATTTCGCCATTCGGATAGCATGGAGGCGGCCTATGGTTTAAGTATCACCGTAGCGATGCTGATGACCACCATACTGGTTTCAAAATTTTTGGCAAAAAGAAAATTTCCAACCTATGTGATAGCCATATTTTTAGTGGTCTATCTATTTATTGAGGGGACATTTTTATCAGGTAACCTGGTTAAATTTGTACATGGGGGCTGGTTCACCTTATCGGTAGGTGCGGTTTTATTTACCATCATGTGGACCTGGCATATTGCCCGCAGGATCAGGAACCGCTTTGTTAAATTTATCGCGATAGAGGATTATTACAACATCATAAAGGAGCTGAGTGATGACGAAACGGTGCCCAAATATGCATCTCAGCTGGTGTATTTGACCAGCGCTAATTTTGACTCAGAGATAGAGTCGAAAATTATTTATTCCATTTTGCAGAAGCAGCCTAAACGGGCCGATGTGTATTGGCTGGTGCATGTTGATGTAATGGACGAGCCTTATAAACGTGAATATGAGGTGCAGTTTTTAGTGCCTAATAAGCTTATCCGTATAGATTTTAAACTGGGTTTCCGCATTGAGCAACAGATCAACCTGTTATTCAGGAAAGTGGTGGAAGACCTGGTAAAAAAGGGCGAGGTAAATATTACCAGCACCTATAAATCATTGAACAGGCATAAAATTGTAGGCGATTTTAGATTTGTGGTGATCGAGAAGGTGGTTTCGCGCTCACACAACTTATCCTTATATGAGCGGTTTATTATGGCTTTTTATCATTATCTTAAAAAAGTAAGCTTATCCGAAGAGCGCGGCTTTGGGCTCGATCTGAGTTTTGTTACCGTAGAAAAAGTTCCGCTGATGCTGGCTGATCCTGAAACTGTAGAAATTCAACGCATCAGTTAAAAACATTTTGGCTACAGATTGTTAACAGAATGTTAAGTGAGCTTTATAAAGTATAAAACGCACTTGCCTTATATTGTTGATATACACCTATGAAAAAAATAATTCTCGTTCTTATTTGCTTTATTTCATTTGAAGCTTATGCCCAGAATAAACCAGATACTACAAAAAAGAAACTGGTTGATACGGTAAAAAAAGACCTTTTAACAGCTCCAGATACGGTTAAAAAGTTACACAGCAAGGTTATAACATTGGTTATCCCTACGGCTGCTATCGCTTATGGGGTATCCTCGTTTGTGATCCATCCAATACGCCGCTTTGATTATTATATCCATAGTGATATAGAAAGAACCAATCCTAATTTTAATACGAAGGCCGAAAGCTATTTCCTTATTACCCCGATTGTAATGGTTTATGGTTTGGATCTGATTGGCGTGGAAGGCAAAAACACATTTATTGACCGCACCGCTTTGCTTGGGTTATCTGCCGGGTTTGTGGGAGCCTCTGAACTCATAACAAAATACACCACACATCGTTTACGGCCCAATGGGACTGATTATTTATCTTTCCCGTCGGGGCATACAGGCCTCGCATTTATGGGAGCCGAATTTTTGGCACAGGAGTATTCAAATAAATCTCCTGTGTACACAGTGATAGGCTACGGTTTTGCCGTTACCACGGGTATTTTCCGGATGTATAACAGGGACCACTGGTTTAGCGATGTGGTTGCAGGCGCGGGGTTTGGTGTACTGTCAACCAAACTGGCTTATTTGGTTTATCCTTATATCCGCAACAAGCTTACTCACAAAGACAGCAAGGGCCGGAGCACCATGATAATGCCCACCTACCAGAATGGAACGCCGGGATTGTCATTTGCTATGCAGTTGTAAGAGATGTTGGAAAGTTGTAAGGTTGAAATGTTGTAAGGTTTAATTGCTGCTAATTGCAAATAACTTTCCAACCTTTCAACGTTCCAACAAAACCATCTATTTATACCTGATCTTGTATCCTAAAATAATACTGGCAAATATAAAGGTGATCACATTGGCTATGGCTACGGGCAAACTGTGGCTCGTTATGCCATAGATCAGCCATAATAGCGTACCGAGTGTGAACAGCGTGTACATAGACAATGAGATTCCCGAAGTATCCTTAGTTTGTATGGTTTTGATCGCCTGCGGCAAAAACGAAACCGTGGTGCCAAAAGCCGCCAGGTATCCAATGATAGAAACGGTATCTATTTTCAATGGGTTGAGATTTTAGCTAAAGATAGGGTTTTTGATGTGCAGATTTGAAATCAAACCTCCACCTTATGCTCCTTACCCAGTACACTGTGTTTATAGCTATACCTAAAGTAAATAACTAAACCTATAATCAGCCAAATTATAAAGCGCAGCCAATTGGTTGTACCCAACTCTGTCATAAGGTAAAAGCAGGAGAATAATCCAAGAACAGGTATCAAAGAGTAATTTTTGATAAAACCGGCTATTGTAATTCCTAAGACCAATATAGAAAAGGCAAAATAGGGTATCCTTTCGCGTAGCACTTCCCATTTTGTTAAGTTCGGCTGGGCTGAATCAATCAGCCCAAAGAAATTTTTATAGAATTCCGGAAATTGTATGTGGGTAAAAATAATCGCTACAATTAAGATAATAGGAACAATGTATTTCCCATTAACGTAGGGCACTCTAAATTTACCCTCGTGCTTCTCGGTTCTTGGCAATATTAAAATCCCCCCGCAAACCAATACAAATGCAAACAAAGTACCAATGCTACATAAATCTGTCACCAGTGCCGAATCAAGAAATAAGGAGGGAATGCCTACTACCAAACCCGTAATAATAGTTGCAAAGGAAGGTGTATGGTATTTTGGATGAAGCTTTGAAAACCTTGGCGGCAATAAACCATCACGGCTCATACTCATCCAGATGCGTGGTTGGCCTATCTGAAATACGAGCAGTACTGATGTGGTTGCAACAACTGCACTTAATGCAATAATGCCACCAAATATATTTAACCCTCTTTCATTAAATGCACTTGCCAAAAAATCACTGGTATTCAGTTTTGTGTAGTTAACCATTCCTGTAAGCACAAGCGCGATCAAAATATATAATATTGTGCAGATGATAAGGGAATAGAACATTCCTTTTGGCAAATCCCTCTGAGGGTTTTTACATTCTTCAGCGGTTGTGGAAATAGCATCAAAACCAATATATGCAAAGAATACTGCGGAAACGCCCTTCATTACACCAGCAAATTTATTCGGTAAAAAAGGAACCCAGTTTGCGGGGTTTACATAGTAAAAACCAACTGCTATTACTGCAGCAACTACTATCAGTTTAAACAATACCATCAGGTTACTGGCCCGTCTCGACTCTTTAATGCCTATATAAACGAGGTATGTAATAAAAACGGTGATAGCTAATGCAGGAAGATTCAAAATAAAAGGAACAGACCCTATGCGTGGTGCGTTAAGCCATATATTGTGCATGTTTGAAAAATCCGCAGCACCAACGGTATCATGCTTAGCCATTTTTTCCAAATATTGAATGCTTCCATTTTTTGCTTCAAAAAAGCTAGTAGACAAAAAATCGGGAATGCGCAACCCAATATTATGCAAAAAGCTTGTCAAATTACCTGACCATGAAATGGCTACTGTAATATTTCCAACAGCGTACTCCATCACTAGATCCCAACCAATTATCCATGCAATGATCTCGCCAAAGGCTGCATAAGAATAGGTGTATGCACTACCCGACATGGGGATGCGTGAAGCAAATTCTGCATAGCAAAGGGCAGAAAATCCACAGGCCACAGCGCAAATCATAAATAAAAAAATAACACCCGGGCCACCATCAAAGCAAGCTTTGCCTACAGTGCTAAATATTCCGGCGCCTATAACAGCTGCAATACCCAGCGCGGTAAGGTCGCGTACGGTCAAAACTTTGTTTAATGATACTCCATGACCATCATCAAGGCCTGCACTGGCATCTGCTACTATTTTTCCAATTGACTTTTTACGGAAGATACTTTTAGACATTTAGTTTTAAATGTTAAGGCTAAGCCCAAACATACTACTTTTTTGCATTGAATTAAATAGCATATTCTATTAACTTGCACCCATGAAAACAAGCCTGAACGAGATACTGCGCAGAATTAAATGGCTCGCAGTACCTTATTTGCTTATTTTATGTATTTGCCTGCTCATAAAAATAACTTATACCCGCGAGGAGATTTATTTTGCTGTAAATGGTATCAACAACCCATATGCCGATTTCCTGGCACCTTTTGTTACAGATCTAGGCAACGGGTGGACGGCCGTAGCTTTGGCTGCCATATTGGTATTATTCAGCTACCGTAAAGCATTTATAGTTGCCTCGGGTTTTGCTGTCACCTCCATTACGGCTCAGATCATCAAATATCTTTTTGACGCGCCCCGGCCTAAACTCTATTTTAAAGATCAATTAAGCCGGATTCATTTTGTTAAGGGTGTTGATATATTAAGCCTTCATAGCTTCCCCTCAGGGCATACTGTGACCGCATTTATGTTAGCCGTACTATTTACTTACTGGAGTAAAAATAAAGCTTGGGGACTGGTGTTTTTATTGATAGCGTGTTTGGTAGGCTATTCGCGGATGTACCTGAGCGAGCACTTTTTTGAAGATGTAACCGCAGGTTCAGTATTGGGCGTTATCCTCACGGTAATATGGTTATACTGGCTGGATAATAAGAAATTTATACAGGCCCCTAAATGGCAAAGGGGCCTGTTAAATTAGACAAGTTCGACGTTGCTGTTCTTTTTTCTGAAAACCAGCCATACTATGGCAAGAGTAACCAGGATACCACCAGAGATCATGATGATATAATTTGTTCTTAACCCGGTCGCTTTACTCAGATCGGTATATTGGTCGTTCCGTTGTAATTCGGGCGAAAGCCTGATCGAACTAAAAAATGATTTTGCTTCACTATTAATCAGGTCCTTCCGCGACTCCGGGAATCCATATTCAAAAGTATAAATAGCATCCTGTGTATAGATCAATACAAAGTCCCGGTATTGATTATCGCCGTTAGCGTCCTTTGATAGCAAAGTGAAAGCTTTGGCTTTTAACGTGCCTACGGTAGTATCTCTCACAAACTGGGCGCTTCCCTGTGATTGAGCTTGTATGCCGCTAACATACCTTTTCATCACTGAGTTAAGGTCCTTTTCTTTTTTTAGAGGCGGATTACCTACAGCGTTTGCCTCCCTGATGGCCATCATATAGCCCAGGTCGGTAGTAGCCGAAAATATTTGTTGCCCTAAAGTGTCCCTTTTATAATAATTTGCTGGCAGCGAAACCGTTACCAGGGTGTCTAATTTCACTGATTTTAACGCTTGTGCATGTACCGTATCAATCAGAAACAGCACACTAAAAAATATAATTAACTTCTTCATACTAATTTAATAACTCCATAAAACACTAAAAAGTTTTAACTTATATCCATAAGTTGAAGATATAGACTGAGAAAGTAGTAAATAATAATATACTATATTATTATTTACGCTGGGATGACGGAGGGGCTTATTAGTGGATAAGTGGGTTAGAATGGATGGATTTGTTCTAATTGTCATGCTGAGGAACGAAGCATCTTCTCCGTGCGATTAGATGCTTCGTTCCTCAGCATGACAAATTACTCTAAGACTATTTTTTGTAATAATGCCTTTTATTTCCCCATCATCCCCGGATCAAAAATGCTTTTATCGAGCGGGCCGCCGGGGACTACATCATGGTATTTCTCTATCTGCAACAGGTGATCATTCACAAGAAAGGTGCACCTGGTCTCGCTCCAGGCTTTTTTTAGAGGGATATGGTCTTCAAACCGGCCCTCTTCTTTGGTGCCACTATCGTATTTGATAAACCGTACCGCCACCAGTTTGTCGGCGTCTATCCATAGCTGGTTTACTTTATCGGTGTCCTGGTCGGCGCCGATCACATAAGCCGGTTTGTCGCCCCATTTGCTGGTGTGGAATTTGGTTAGATCATAATGCAATGCCTTAAAATGAGCAAGTACCTCGTCAAAAGTGTTAAAGTATAATCCGCCCAAAAAGAATATCAACTCGTTTTCATTTTTTACAGCCCTGGTCACTTTGTTTTTGTTGAAAACGTAGGTGGAATCATGCCTGAAGATAACACCAGTACCACTATTCGGGCTATCAAAATCGATCCTCAGCAGGTCGGGGTAAGCGATACGCTCGTACCAGGTGTTTGATTTTACCAGGCTGTCATTCCGGTACCTTTCGGTAGTTTGATTAAAACTTAAACTGCTGTGCCATTTGTTATGATAGCGGTTATACATTTTTTGCAGCAGGGTAGTTGAGTCCAGTTCTTTTTGCGCTGACAAAGGCAAAAGAAACAACGCGATGATGGCTAATATTTTCATAATTCTCTATGCTGTAAATTCTTCAGGCTGCGGTCTATACCGCCACCTGTCAATAGGTTAAGCCAGTATTTTTTATTGAAGTTAGGCAAAATTACAGGAATTTATAAATCGGCCAGAACAAGTAATATTTCTTTTACATAATGTGGTTTGAGTGTTAATTCGATATTCAATATTTAAAATTCATTATTCGATATTACCTTTACCTAATCTTTATGGGTCAATCAACTACCGCTACCTACACCAAATGGCTCTATATTTTTATAGCTATGGCTGTTTTGGTGAATTTCAGCGGGTTGTTCATCACCATCATCGGTACCGATGGAACTTTGTATGCCGGCATCGCCAAAACCATGGTACTGCATCACGACTATGTAAACCTGTATGCAGCGGGTTCCGACTGGCTGGATAAACCACATTTCCCATTTTGGGTTACCGCGTTATCATTTAACCTTTTTGGTTTTACCACCTGGGCCTACAAATTGCCAGGCATCCTGTTTATGATGATGGGGGCATGGTACACCTACCTGTTTGCCAGGAGTTTGTATAACAAGGAGGTAGCGCTATGGGCCGTACTGATCCTGCTTACTGCCGAGCATATTATTATCTCCAATAATGATGTACGCGCCGAGCCTTTTTTAACCGGACTGGTGATCGCTTCGGTTTATCACTTTTACAAAGCGTACCTGCAAAATAATTATTGGCAATTGCTCGCCGCATGCCTGTTTACAGCCTGCGCCATCATGACGAAAGGTATGTTCGCGCTGATACCCATCGGCGGGGCTATTGCAGGGCAGTTGATCATCACCAAACAATGGAAACAACTTTTTAACCTGCGCTGGCTGGTCGCGGCTATTTTAATACTGATCTTTATCCTGCCCGAGATATACTGCCTTTATGAGCAATTCGATCTGCACCCCGAAAAGGTGGTTTTTGGTCAGAAGATGGTATCGGGTATCCGGTTCTTTTTTTGGGATAGTCAGTTTGGGCGTTTCTTTAATACCGGGCCGATAAAAGGGCACGGCGATCCCTTCTTTTTTGTCCATACTACTTTATGGGCCTTTTTGCCCTGGTCGCTTTTGTTATTCACAGCGATATTTCAATTCATCAGAAAAGGCCGTAAAAGTGTACAAAGCTTTGAGTGGTATTGCCTGTGCGGGTCGCTGCTTACCTTTTTGATATTTTCGACATCACAATTCCAGTTGCCATACTATCTGAATATCGTTTTTCCATTTTTTGCTATACTCACGGCGCAATACCTGTATCACCTCAGTTCCGAAAAAAGCATCCGGGCGGTGCGTATTACACAGATCAGTGTTATTTCAATATTATTTGTAGTCGTTGGCTTAATTCAATACTTTTTCAGGCCCGATGCATTAAACTGGGGAACAGTAACTGTTTTGATCGCATTATTTATCCTGTTATTATTTCTGCCGCGGGCAATTACAGCCAAACCACTTTACCGTATCGGGTTTAGCACATTGCTGGTTTCGTTTATCATCAACCTGTATTTAAACCTGGCATTTTACCCATCCTTACTGAAATACCAGGCCGGGAGCGAAGCTGCAATATGGATCAATAAAAACAACACAGCCAAACTACCTGTGGCGCAGAACGGGGACATTCCTTACACCATGGAATTTTACCTGGATCAGCCTTTAGCCACGATCAATGGTGATGGTACAGGTGTCATTCCGCCTAAACCTTTTATGCTATACGCCCCAACTGAAGCTATTAACAGGTTTAGCGCCATAGGCTGGCATATGCAACCTGTTAAAACATTTCAACGCTATTTCATTGCCCGTTTAAAGCCTGCATTTCTAAATGCGGCCACGCGGGAAAAGGAGTTAACACCTATGCAGTTGGTGATAGTACGATAATGTGCCTACGCTATTTAATAAAAAATCAAATTGTCATTTCGAACGAGGAACGAGGAGAACTACTCTCTTGAGCGGGCTTGAGTTTGGATTGTGCGAGCGAAAAAATCTTATACAAGCGAAAAGCGAACTATGCATGTTGGCGACCTGCATGTAGTTTAAGATTTCTCGCTACGCATCGAAATGACACAGCTTGTTATATTATAATAACTCAATACTGATGAAAGGCCTGCGATACAAATTCCAGCACACTGGGCAGGGAGGCGCGCCAGTAAGTCCAGTTGTGGCCGCCATCGCGGACACGGAACTCGTGGGGTATCTCTTTTTTGCGCATAGCGATGTGCACCAGGCAATTGCCTTCGTATAAATGATCATCGTCGCCATCATCAATATACCAGCGCACCGCCTTTTTCTGATCATCGGGCATATTATTCATCATCGCCAGCACGCTATGGCTGTTATAATAATTGCTGATCACAGAATCGGGCAGGTTTGGGTTATCCCTGGTTAATTGTTTGCGGGCGTCATCTAATGTTAAAGGACCTGTGTTGGCGCTGAGCGGGCAGGCTGATGAAAACATTTCGGGGTGATGCAGGGCATAAACAAAAGTTCCGCCGCCGCCCATTGATAAACCGGCCACCGCACGATAATGCTTATCGCTTTTGATGCGGTATTTCTTTTCTACATACGGTATCAACTCCTTAAAAAAGAAATCCTCGTAATTCCAGTCGCCTTTTACATCGTTGAAATAGCCACGGCGCCCGGTATTGGCATCCGGCATAATAATGATCATCGGGGTTGCCGTACCATCCTTTATTGCCTTGTCGGTGATGCTCTGCACCTCGCCAAACTGTACCCAGCCGGTCTGATCGTCACCACCGCCATGCAGCAGGTATAAAACCGGGTAACTTCTGTTTGATGTTTCATAATCAGGCGGCAGGTAAACCGCGTATTTGCGCTCACTTTTGAGTATTTTGCTATTTAGGGTTAAGTCATCATACACTTTGCCTGATTGGGCAAATAATATAGTGGGCATTAGCAGCAACAGTGCAATAAGCCCTGATATAGTTGATTTCATTTATAAAGGTTTAAAAATTGGAGTATAAGTAAATTTAGGTTTTAAATATTGGCAATAAAATTCGTAATAAATATTTTACCGGTAGTGTAGCGATTTGTTTTGATCAAGCGTAATATTAATTAAAACATCCACCTATTTTAAAAAACTAAACTAACCTTATGAAACGCATTTATCCGCTGCTCAGCCTGCTCCTTTTAATTATTGCTTTTGCTTCCTGCAAAAAAAGCAATTCTGATATTAAGCCCGGTACCGGAAGAGCACTTGTGCTTGACGCTGTTGGGCTGCAAAAGGCGGCAGCGGATAATGCGTTTACTTTTAACCTGTTCAAAACGGTTGCACCAGGTAATACGGGCAACCTGTTCATTTCGCCGCTTAGCGTAGGTTTTGCCATAGGGATGACCAGCAATGGCGCAAATGGCCCAACCCTTGATTCTATAAAAAAAGCCATGAATTATAATGGCTTTACCCAGGATCAGATCAATAGCTACTACAATCAACTGCTTACCCAACTGCCCGTGCTTGAACCTAATACTACTTTGAAAATAGCAAACTCCATTTGGTACAGGCAGGGGTTCAATGTGCAGCCAAATTTTTTGACTACCAACTCTAATTATTATAAGGCAAAAGTGCAGGCGCTTGATTTCGGTAATCCAGCTTCAACCACTACGATCAACAACTGGGTAAGCGATCAAACTAATGGGAAAATACCTGAAATTGTTAGCAGCATCGGATCGGATGATATAATGTTCCTGATCAATGCCATTTATTTTAAAAGTATATGGGCCAACAAATTTGATCCGGCTAAAACCCATAAAATGGCGTTCAACCTAAGCAGCAATAGCCAGGTACAGGCTGATTTTATGGCGGGTTATGATATGCCCTGCAATTATTATGCTGATGACTCAGTGCAGGTAGCCGAACTGCCTTATATCAACAAAAGATATAGCATGATGATGGTGATGCCGGGCAATGGTAAATCAGTTAATGATATCATTCCAACCCTTAGTTCTGCCAAATGGCAAACCTGGGCAAGCAAATTATCACCCACTAACGTTGATGTTTTGATGCCAAAGTTCACTTTTGGTTATGATGTTATTTTAAATGGAGCTTTGAGCAAATTAGGCATGGGTATTGCTTTTTCGCCTGCGGCAGATTTTACGGGTATTAACCCTGGTGGCGGATTAGATATATCCTATGTAAAGCAAAAAGCTTATGTTTCTGTAGACGAATCAGGAACCACGGCCGCTGCAGCAACTGTAGTTGTTATTTCGACTACTGCCCGCCTTACCCCGCAGTTTACCGCTGATCATCCTTTTATATTTGCGATCAGGGAAATGAACACCGGGCTGATCCTATTTGTTGGCATAATGAATAACCCGCTGCAAAACTAATTGCAACGGGTTATCCAATATTTATTAGAATTTCGATAATACGCCTAAGCCCGAGCAGGCATCCCATCCGGGTCCGGCGGTATAGCCGGTATTGGCTGAAGTGGTTTTGTTATCGCCAACTGTAATATCACGGCAAAGCGAAGGGGTTGAATACAGAGTGGGGTTAATAAAACCCACCCATTTTCCCTTTTGCTGATTGATGCGGGCAATCAGCCCGGCCATTAACGGCGCTACAGCGCTTGTGCCGCCAATTACCATTTGCTGCCCGTCAACCAATACTTTGTAGCCTGTATTTGGGTCGGCATCTCCAGCCACGTCTGGTACGCCGCGGCCTTTGAATTGCGTATTCAGCGATAGGGGTACATTGGCATTGACCTGGTAATCAGGCAGGGCAAAAAAATCGCTCACGCCGCCGCCTGATGCGGAACTACTGCTATCGTGCCAAACGGTTTCTGAGCTTACGGTGTTATTATTAGTTGTTAAACTGGTGCCACCACAACCCAGCACATAAGGGCTTGATGCGGGGAAATCAACGTGTACATTCCCGTCGGTCACGCTATCGCTTGATCCACTGTCGCCCGAGGCTATACAAATAGTAACGCCGAGCACTGCCGCGGCTTTAAAGGCTTCGTTAAAACTGGTGAGGGATTGCTGTGTCCAGTTTACCTCGGCCGAACCCCAGCTAATGGATAATACCGATGGTTTGTTTGCGCTATCATGCACGGCTTGGGTTATCCCATCCAAGAAACCCTGATCCGTATTGGGGCAAAAATAAACCACGATGTTTGCGCCCGGCGCCACGGCCCCTGCTACTTCAATATCAAGCATCACCTCGCCATCGGCGCTATTTGCATTTGAGGGACTGTTCTTTCCGCCATCCACTGATATTGCTTTCACGGCAGGCTTTTTTATGCCGAGCCCTTTAAAATAGGTGGTAATGTCCTTAGTGCGGAAGCCCCCGCCTAATTCCAGGATAGCTATAGTTTGGCCCTTGCCGTTAAATCCCGCAGGGAAACCATAAATATTGGCTAACTGGTCGGGGGTAAAGGCTTGTGGTGCGGCGGCATGTGAAACAATCTGGCCGTTACGTTGGGATATCCTGAACATGGCACGAGCGACAGGGCGGTTGTCGAGACCAAAAACACCCTCAACAATATCTTTTAATGCAACAGGAACAAATATCTCGCCCTGGCGCACCCGGATGTTATTGCCGGCTTCATCAGTCGCTCCCGATAAAGTTACGCCAAAAGCAGCTTCCATATCAGCAATGGTGCCCCTCAAAATAACACTTCTGCGGGCCAGATCTGCGTCCACTGTACTCAGGTGATACTCCTGGGCAAAAGCTTCAACTTTATCGGTATCTTTTTTAGAGGCGCCAAATTGTTTTTCATAATTGCTATGACTGACCTGTTCGCCCGACCTGAGTTTTGATTCGATCGATCGTTTTCTGCGGATACGTACCGTAACTTCAATAGCTTCTTTACGATTGATCTTACCCGTAGTTTCACCCGGATGCACCAGCTTATTACTGCCTGCTACGGCAACTGTTTTTTGAGTTTCCATGATAAATTTTATTTAGGCCTATAATTAAATATTAGTTAAAGGTAGCCCTTATCAAAAAGATTCCCATTAGTACAATTACGGGTTTTGATGCGTGTTTTTACGTTATTTGAAATGGGTGATTGAGTTAGATTAGGTTAGAATAGTTGATCAGGTTAAACTAAATCAATCACCCCTTCTAAACTTCAAATCAAAACTCAGGAATAATGGTTTTTTATGCCCTTGTTCAACTGCGCCAAAATAGCCGCATCCAGTTCACATTGGCTCGAAACGCAATTCAGCTGCTTATCAAAAGCAACCTGGCCTAACACCTCTCCCTGGTCAACTACCAAAAATTTGCCCTTTTCATCAGGTAAAACGGCTACGCTGCGCTCGTCATTATTAAAATTGATTAAAATATGAAACTGACGTTCCGGATGGAATGCTGATCGCTGAATCATAATAAGCCCCTTTCTGTTAATTTTTAGGTAGAAAGTATTCTCATATCAAATTTAACGAATAGTTATTCAGAAAAGTGCAAACTTTGTATTAATTTTTGATAAAAATTCATCAATTTTTGGGGTAAAGGCTTTATATCAAGTTAATATTGGGTGAAGTGGGATATGTTTTAGCATAGCGTAGAAACCCACCCCCGCCACTACACTTACCTACGCGCCCCCTCCAGGGAGGGGATTTGTTGATTATCCCTTCAACCCCTCAATCTCTTTTAGCGTTTTAGGCAGGTACTTGCCTAATAATTGATAGCCACTATCTGTTATTAAAAAGTTATCCTCAATGCGTATGCCACCGAAATCGCGGTAGGTGTTCAGCACATCATAGTTGATAAAGTCAGCGTACTTTTTTTCGGCCTGCCAGCGGTCTATTAGTTCAGGGATGATATAGATCCCCGGTTCTACGGTTAGCACAAAACCTGCTTCCAGCTCTCGGCCCAGGCGCAGTGATTTCAGCCCGAAGATGGATGTTTCTTTTTTCAGCGTATCGGTATAACCCACATAAGGCTCGCCCAGGTCTTCCATATCATGGGTGTCCATGCCCAGCATGTGGCCCAGGCCGCATTGAAAAAACATGGCGTGCGCGCCCGCTGCTACCGCTTCGGCAGAGTCGCCTTTCATGAGCCCAACCTGTTTTAAGCCTTCCGCCAGTTTCTGGCAGGCGGCAAGGTGGATATCTTTATATCGTACACCCGGTTTTAACAT
>Ga0206812_1035_pt1 | contig 38594 bp, 43 predicted proteins | sample Alteio_BWOrgCont_54_FD_152912 | JGI IMG/M metagenome (GOLD analysis project Ga0206812, IMG submission 152912) | Enriched cells from forest soil in Barre Woods Harvard Forest LTER site, Petersham, Massachusetts, United States -... | ecosystem: Environmental > Terrestrial > Soil > Temperate forest >... | reverse complement strand
GCTACGCGAATTGTTGAAGAATGTACTTAACAGTTCTTTCGAACAGGAAAAAGTGATGGAAACATTAAAAAATACTATGCCATCTGACCCGAATTATATTATATTAGCACAAAAACAAAAAGACATAAAAGATAATTTAAAAACAGCAGAAGACAGTTTATATTCATTAAGCCGGCGGGTTCCGCAGATACAATCGACTGTTAACCAGGAGATCGCCAGCATAAATAGCCATATTGACCAGTCGTTGGAGAACCTGGGCGACCGCCGGACAGCGGAAGCTAACCGGAACCAGCAATATTCAATGACATCGATGAACAACCTGGCTTTGATGCTGAACGAGGCGCTTGAGCAGTTACAAAAGTCCCAGAAGAATGGGAAAGGCGGTAAAGGGAAATCAAAACAACCCTCACTATCGCAACTAAATAAAATGCAGCAACAGCTGAACCAGAATATGCAGCAAATGCGGGATTAGCTTCAAAAGCAGGGGAATATGTCGCAAAGCCAGCGCAGCGGCATGAGCGAACAGCTAACAAAAATGGCCCGCCAGCAGCAAATAATAAGGCAGGCACTTGAAAAAATTAACCAGGAGGAAAACAAAGACGGCACCGGAAGTTTGGGGAATTTGGATAAAATTTCAAAAGAAATGGAACAAACTGAGGATGATATCGTAAACAGGAGAATAACGGATGAAGTGCTAAAGAGGCAGCAACAAATCCAAACCCGAATGCTGGAAGCAGAAAAGGCTGAACAACAACGGGAACAGGACCAGCAACGCGAAAGCAATGCAGGAAAAGATACGCCTCCGGGGTACATTAAAGCGTTACAAGACTACCAAAAAACGAAAGAAAAACAGACCGAGCAGATTAAAACAGTATCTCCGGCACTTAATTTGTATTATAAACAAAAAATAAAATCTTACTTTGATCAACTTAATGCCAAATAGTATGCAAGAAGCAAATGTCCAAACCAGCGAGCTTTATACTTTACAGCTGCCTTCAAAACCTGAAAGCATAACCCTGCTGGAAAATTTGATTGAGCTTATCGCAGATAAGCACCAGGTTAGCGAGGATACCTTCGCCAACATGATGACTTGTCTGAACGAAATTGCTATAAATGCTATTATGCACGGCAACAAAATGGACGCCAATAAAAAAGTAATCGTAAATGCTGAAGTAGATTCCAAACGAGTAATATGGACAATTACTGATGAGGGAGAAGGCTTTGATTACGACCATCTGCCCGATCCAACAGCAGAGGAAAACCTTGAAGCCCTTACCGGTAGAGGTGTTTTTATAGTGAAGCAATTGGCAGACCAGTGTATATTTAATTCAACAGGAAATGAAGTGGAACTTCATTTTAAGATATAATGCCCTCAATCAATTTTTTTGAAGAAGACATCAGTTTCAAATTAAAAGAAAAAAACAAGGTTAAAGCCTGGGTCAAATCCGCTGTTGAAGCTGAAGGTTATAAACTCAACGAACTAAATTACATTTTCTGTTCAGACAGGCATTTGCTGCAAATCAACCAGCAATATCTTGATCATGACACATATACAGATATTATCACCTTTGATAACTCCGAAAAAGACAGGGTTATTGAAGGTGATGTTTTTATATCCATCGAACGCATCCGCGAAAACGCCATAAAATTCAACTCAGGCGAGGTAAATGAATTGCACCGGGTAATAATTCACGGGGCATTACACTTACTGGGTTACACCGACAAAAAGGCAGAAAGTAAAAAAATAATGACCGGTAAAGAGGATCATTATTTAAGTACCCGAAATTTTACATAAAGCAGATAGTAATTTCGGGTATTTCCGGTTATTAAGCCTTAATTTTACGCTTTCTCTATAAAGCGAAACCAAATTTTAAAACCATGAAAATACTTGCAATTTTTTTAACACTGTTATTTGTTGCCCCCTCTTCTGTTTACGATTTTAAACTAAAAGATATTGATGGCCAGGCGTTTTCGCTTGCCAAATACAAGGGTAAAAAAGTTTTGATCGTAAATACAGCATCCAAATGCGGCTTTACCCCACAGTATGCCGAACTGCAGAAACTGGCTGACCTTTACAAAGATAAATTGGTGGTAGTGGGCTTCCCGGCAAACAACTTTGGCCAGCAAGAGCCGGGAAACGCAACAGAGATCAAAACTTTTTGCCAAAAAAACTATGGAGTAACATTCCCTTTAAGCCAAAAGGTGAGTGTTAAAGGTGATGATATCGACCCTTTGTTTAAATATCTAACATCGGCGCCAAACCCTGATTTTACAGGTGAGATCAAATGGAACTTTGAAAAATTCCTGATCGATGAAAATGGTAATCTTATCCATCGTTTCCGTTCACAAACCACTCCATTATCTCCTGAACTTACCAAATATTTATAATTTCAGCAGGACGTGTTATAATAAAAGGCCTTCGATAACCGGAGGCCTTTTATATTTTACTGATTCCTCTGTTATTGTTTAGGCTGTTGTACATCGGCCTTTTTGGTAGAGTCTTTTTGCATTTTTTGTGCTTTTTTCACATTCTTAACAGAATCCCTGCGCAGTTGTTTCACATTCCTGGTAGAATCCCGTTTCGCTTTAGCAGCTTTCTTCTTCTTGTTAAAGAAACCTTTTAACAAGAAATTACCCTGTGCGGCTTTCAAATCTTCATTTAAAGTGCTGGTGGTAGTATGCACATTTGCCATCGTGCTTTTTGCCTGGTTTACTGTGGCATCAAGGTCTTTAGCCATCTTGTCATTATTTAATAACCTGCCAATACTTCCCTTTCCACTGTTTACCTTGTTTACAATCGCTGTCAGTCCTTCAACAAGGTCGCCTGCGTCATCGGCTATCCTGGTAAATTTACCAATCAATTTATCTACATCAAGCGGGTTAACTACCGCCAACTGCTCACCGCCGCTCACAGGATCATTGCTGCCACCGGGCGTAATAACTACCAATTTATCTCCCATCAAGCCATCGCTACCAATGCTTAGTCGGGCATCCTTCTTAATGAATTTTTTTACCTCGTCATTCAGTGTCAGGGTCACATTTACTGAGCTATCGGTCATTATCTGGATATCATCCACAACGCCTACATTAATACCAGCGAAGCGCGCATTGTTACCTACCTGTAGGCCATTAACGTTTTTGAACATTCCATGCACAGTAAAAGTAGCACTAAACAGGTTTTTTTTATTGCCTATAAGAAAAATGGCTGCCACCAAAACAGCTATCCCTGCAATGGCGAACAAGCCTATCTTTATCTTTTGTCCCGAAGTGGTTTTCATATAAATTAGTTAAAAAATGATCTTACAAATTGTTCTTTTGACTTTTTCAGTTCCTCGAATGAACCTTCAGCCACAAATTCACCTTCATTCATTACTACCATGCGATCTGCCGTTATCCTGGCACATTCCATATCATGGGTTATAATGATAGAGGTGGTTTTATATTTCTTTTGCATCTCCAATATCAGTTCACTGATCTCTCTTGATGTAATGGGGTCAAGCCCTGTAGTGGGTTCATCATAAAGCATGATCTCTGGTTTTACAATTAAGGTACGTGCAAGCCCAACTCTTTTACGCATTCCTCCCGAAAGGTCAGAAGGCATCTTATCAATCGCGTCCAATAAGCCAACACCATCCAGTACTTCTTCCACCCTTTGATCTATTTCATCCTGGTCTTTTAGCTTTAATACACGGGTGAGGGGGAATTCTAAATTTTCTCTTACGGTCATCGAGTCATACAATGCCCCACCCTGGAACAAGAACCCTATTTTTATGCGCAATTCTTTTAATTGCCGCTCGTTCATATCCGTCACCTCATCACCAAAAACGGTTAATGATCCATGGTCGGGGGTCAGCATCCCTACAATACATTGTATGGCCACAGACTTACCCTGGCCTGATTTACCAAGCACAACAACATTCTCGCCACGTGTAACATCCAGGTTGATGTTTTTTAAGACGATCTTGGAACCAAATGATTTTTTAAGCCCTTTAATATGGATCACCGTTTCCGCTTTTGAGGCAGATGACTTGCTTTTGTGTTCGATATGTTTGTCTGTCTCCTCCATATTAATGATAAAAAAGTAAGCTGCTGATCTGCACCACGATGGCATCCACAACAAATATCCAGAGTGACGCGGTTACCACAGCCGAGTTGGCTGCAAGGCCCACGCTTTCGGTACCGCGATTTGAATTGTAGCCTTTATAACAACCAATGAACCCAATGATGAAGCCAAAAAATATAGTTTTGATAAAGGCGGGTAATAAATCAACGAAACCGATTGATGCGATACATTTGTTGAAATAAAGCAGAGCACTAACATGGCTTGTGATATTGATTGCTAAAAAGCCTCCTATCAGGCCTAAAACATCCCCTAATAGCGTTAATAGGGGAACCATAAATGTGGTGGCCAGTACACGGGTAACCACTAAATATTGAACAGGGTTAGCCCCCGAAACCTCCATCGCATCGATCTGCTCAGTCACCTTCATACTGCCCAGTTCGGCACCTATACCGGATGCTATTTTACCGGCGCAAATAATAGCAGTAATTACCGGCCCTATTTCGCGGACAATAGAAACTGCCAATGTTTTTGGCAACATGCTTAATGCCCCAAAACCAACAAGGGTTGGCCTTAGCTGTAATGCTAAAACCAACCCCATGATGAATGCCGTGGTACCCACAAGCATAAACGACTTATAGCCTATTTCATAACACTGGCGAACAAACTCCGACCATTCAAAGCCGCCCCTGAATAAATTTCTAAAGAACCCTGATAGAAACGTCACCTGGTCGCCGCTTGCTTCCAACCATTTCTTCCATCCGGGTATCGCCTGTTCTGCCATAGGTATTAATTTATTGCCTGTTATAAACAATTAGTATTCAAATTGTTTTTACAGCTCAAAAACCATTACCCCCGGGCAGGCCCGGTTTATCGCATCGGTACTTCCATAATTAATATTCGGGAGTGCGCTTCGGCTTGGATGGTAATTGAACTTATATCTTCAACACCCAAAGCATCTCTTTTGTTTAGAACAGTACCATCAATCTCTACTTTACCTTCTATCAGGAAGATGTAAGCTCCGTTTCCGGGTATTTTTATATCGTAATTGATCGATTTACCAGCATCAAAATCACCCATTGAAAAAATAGCGTCCTGGTTTATCCATAAAGCATCCTCACTTTTAAAAGGGGAAACCAAAGTGGTAAACTGATTGGGTTTTAAACTGTCTGTAAAGCTTTTTTGATCATAGCGTGGCTCAATGTTCATTTCCTTTGGGAAAAGCCATATCTGCAATGTATTGGCAGCATCTGTTTTAGAGTGGTTAAACTCCGAATGCTGAATACCTGTACCTGCCGACATTACCTGCACCTCTCCGGCTGATATTACGCCGTGGCTTCCCATGCTATCCCTGTGCTCCAATGCGCCAGAGATAGGGATGGTGATGATCTCCATATTATCATGCGGATGGGTGCCAAAACCTGTACCCCCAGCAATGATATCATCATTCAATACGCGAAGTGCTCCAAAATGAACCTTTTCGGGGTTATAATATGGGCCGAAGCTAAAGGAAAAATTAGCTTTCAACCAACCGATGTCGTTGTGTCCCCGCTCATTGGCAGGGTGAAAAGTTTTTTTCATGTTTTTGATCTCCAAATTATATGTTTAAACACACAATTTTTACGCCACAATTTTATTATGCGTATTTTTGCACAAAATTAAGTCATACAGTGTCAAAAAAAGCAATTATAGCCGGAGCAAGCGGACTTATTGGCAGTAAACTATTAGACATATTACTGCAACATCCTGACTATGATGAAATTTTGGTATTAGTAAGGAAGGAACTGCCCATAAGCCATAAAAAACTGGTGCAATTGATTGTCGATTTTGACAGACTGGATGAGTATGCTGCATCAATAAACGGCTATGCACTTTTTTGCTGCCTTGGGTCGACCCAGAAAAAGACACCGGACTTAAGCATCTACCGAAAGATAGATCATGATTATCCACTTAAGCTGGCACAATTGGCCAAGCAAAATGGCGTTGATCAATATCACCTGGTATCAGCACTTGGGGCCAATAGCAAATCTTCCAATTTCTACACTAAAATGAAAGGGGAAACAGAAGAAGATATACAGCGTGTTGGTGTAAAGTGCCTTCATATTTATGAACCCGCTTTATTAACCGGCAACCGAAAGGAATACCGGCTGGCTGAAAAGATATTAACGCCGTTAATGAAAGTCCTCGATCCTTTATTGTTGGGCAGTTGGAAGAAATACAGGAGCATACCTGCAGAAACCGTTGCAATGGCAATGTATAAACAATCATTACAAAATGGGGAGGGTGTGTTTATCCACTCTTCCGACAAAATAAAATTATTAGCGTGAGCACTTATCTATCTGCAGAAAATTTAGGTCATTCTTTTCATGATCATTGGCTATTTAAAAACTTAACCATTGGCATCAATCGCGGTCGCAGGGTGGCCCTGGTTGGTATCAATGGCGCGGGAAAATCTACTTTATTAAAATTATTAGCCGGTCAGTTTTTACCCGTGGAAGGCAAAGTGGTGCAAGCACGCGATCTGAGAATGGGTTACCTAGAACAAGACCCGTCATTTGATAAAGCTTACACTATCAGCGATTATATTTTCCATTCTGACAATAAGCAGCAGCAGTTGATAAGGCAATATGAAGAGTTGCTCGAAAACGATCCTGATAATACTAAGGCTATTGATAAAATAACCGAAGAGATCAGCGACAGCAATGCCTGGGAATATGAATATAAAATTAAAACTATCCTCGGCAGGCTGGATATACATCATCTGAATCAAAAGATAGATACGTTATCTGGTGGACAGAAGAAGCGATTGGCTTTAGCCCGTTTGCTGATCGAAGACCCGGATGTTTATCTATTGGATGAGCCGACCAACCATTTGGATATTGATACCATTGAGTGGCTGGAGAAATTAATGACCGAGGGTGCAAAAACCATTCTGATGGTTACACACGACAGGTATTTCCTGGATAATGTGTGTAACGAGATATTGGAGATAGATAACGGCAAGATCATCCCCTACCTTGGTAATTATGGTTATTACCTTGAAAAAAAGGCAGAGCGGGAAAGCACGCTTGAGCTGCAATTTCAGAAAAATACCAACCTGCTGAAAAAAGAGCTGGAATGGATGCGCAGGCAACCACAGGCCCGGGGCACCAAGTCAAAAGCCCGTATAGATGCTTTTTATGACCTGGAGGACCAAACAAAGAACAACGGCCTTAAAGGCAAAGTAGAACTCAGCGTAAAAACCGCGCGCCAGGGGAATAAAATACTGGAGCTTCATCATTTATATAAAGGATTTAATAATCAGAACCTGGTTGAAAACTTCAATTACGTATTCAAAAAAGGCGACCGTATTGGCCTGGCCGGTAAAAACGGCAGTGGAAAATCAACCCTTTTAAATATGATAACAGGCGGCCTTGCGCCAGATAAAGGCACCGTTGAAAAAGGTGAGACTACTGTGATGGGGTATTTCCATCAGTCGGGCATCGTATTTAAGGAAGATGACAGGGTAATAGACGTTGTGAAGAATGTGGCCGAATTTATAACCATGGCTGATGGCAAAACCATATCGGCTTCGGCATTGCTTACCCTATTCTTATTCCCACCTAAAAAACAGTATGGCTTTATAGCGAACCTAAGTGGTGGCGAGAAAAAAAGGTTGCAATTGATGAACCTTTTGATGAAAAACCCCAATTTCCTGATACTGGATGAGCCCACAAATGATCTGGATATTGACACTTTAAATGTATTAGAGGAGTTTTTAACTAACTATACAGGTGTATTAATGCTGGTATCGCACGATAGGTATTTGCTGGATAAACTAACTGATCAGTTGTTTATTATGGAGGGTGAAGGCCGTGTGAGGATATTCAACGGCAACTATTCATCATATCGCTACGAGCAGGAAATAGCTAAACAGGAAGCCAAAAACAACCTTATCGTTGACAAAACAGGAACTAAAACCCAGCCTAAAAAAAGCAAATTAAGCTTTAAAGAGCTTAAGGAGCTTGAGGGTTTGGATAAAGAAATAGCCGCTGTTGAAAACAAGATCAAAGCATTGACCGAAGAGCTTAATTCAGGTTCATTGGATCATCAGCAATTAATTGACCTGGCCCGACAAATTGAGGGTTTAAACAATCAAATGGACGAGAAAAGCATCCGTTGGATAGAATTAACCGAACTTAACGAATCATAAATGAAACTATCAGATATTATCGCTTCAATAGGGGTTATCATATTATTGATCGCATTCTTTTTGAATCTAAATAAAAGGCTTTCAACCGAGCATAAAGCCTACATATTAATGAACTTTATAGGTGCGGGGATATGCGGATACGCATCGTGGATGGTTAAATTTTATCCGTTTGTTATTTTGGAAGGTATTTGGGCTTTTGTAGCATTGATATCATTATTTAAAGTTCCACGTGGAACATCGCAGAATTGAGTGTAATTTTGTACGTTCCACGTGGAACATGGAGGAGAAATGTTTAAGAAATATAATGTAATAGTTGTGGGCGCTGGCCATGCCGGTTGCGAAGCAGCGGCAGCGGCAGCCAACCTCGGTTCGTCTGTGTTGCTGATCACCATGAATATGGGGACCATAGCGCAGATGAGCTGCAACCCAGCTATGGGTGGTGTAGCCAAAGGACAAATTGTGCGCGAGATTGATGCAATGGGTGGCTATTCGGGTATTATATCAGATAAGACTACCCTTCAGTTTAGAATGCTGAACCTGTCAAAAGGCCCGGCTATGTGGAGCCCCCGTGCCCAAAACGACCGGATGCGCTTTGCAGAAGAATGGCGTTTAGCATTAGAAAGAACGCCGAATGTTGATTTCTGGCAGGATACCGTAACCTCTTTATTAGTAAAAAATAATACTATCCAGGGTGTCCGCACCTCCATGGGTATCGAAATAGAATGCGATGCGGTAGTGCTTACCAATGGTACTTTCTTAAATGGAGTGATCCATATTGGTGAGAAAAAGTTTGGTGGTGGCCGTACAGCTGAAAAAGCAGCCACCGGCTTAACGGAACAATTGGTAGAATTAGGCTTTGAATCGGGCCGAATGAAAACCGGCACCCCTCCCCGCGTGGATGGCCGGACACTAAACTATAGTGTGATGGAAGAGCAATGGGGGGATAAAAATCCCGGCAGGTTCTCTTATACCGATGTAGCGCGCTCTACTGATCAACGTTGCTGCTGGATCACTTATACCAACAAAGAAGTACACGAAACTTTGAAGGAGGGATTTGAAAAATCCCCCATGTTTACCGGGCGCATCAAAGGCTTGGGCCCGAGATACTGCCCATCAATAGAAGACAAGATCAACCGTTTTGCTGAACGCGAACGTCACCAGATATTTGTTGAACCCGAAGGATGGAATACGGTTGAGATTTACGTTAATGGCTTTTCAACCTCCTTACCGGAAGATGTGCAATATAAAGCGCTGACTAAAATTCCGGGCTTTGAAAAGGTGAAAATGTTCAGACCCGGATATGCTATCGAATACGATTACTTCCCGCCTACCCAGCTTGGCCTGACGCTGGAAACCAAATTGGTGAGCAATCTGTATTTTGCCGGGCAGATCAACGGCACCACCGGTTATGAAGAAGCAGCATCACAGGGCTTCATCGCGGGCATCAACGCGCACCAAAAGATCAATGACCTGCACGAGCTGATCATGAAAAGATCGGAATCCTACATCGGTGTTTTGATTGATGACCTGGTAACCAAAGGAACCGAAGAACCTTATCGAATGTTTACCTCTCGCGCCGAACACCGCCTGCTACTGCGCCAGGATAATGCCGACATCAGGCTAAGCCCGATTGGCCACGAGCTGGGTTTAATAAATGATGAGCGAATGGATAAGGTAACCGCAAAGATCAAAAACTCAGATGCGATCGTAGCCTATACCAAAAAGGTTTCGACAGAACCTGCTAAGATGAACACGCTGATGGAAGAGCTGGGCACCTCTCCTCTTTTTCAAAATGTAAAACTGTTTAATCTGTTGAGTCGGCCGCAAGTGTCTTTTTCTGATCTTCGTAAAGTTGACCAAAATCTATATGAGCTGCTCGCCAACTACGATAAAGAAACTATTGAGCAGGCTGAAATAAAAATCAAATATGAGAGTTATTTTGAGAAGGAATTAGACATCGTAGATAAGATGAGGAAAATGGAGGACAAAGAGATCAATCCCGAATTCAATTATCAAAACCTGGTTTCGTTATCAAAAGAGGCGCGCGAAAAATTAATGAAGATAAAACCCCGTACTTTAGGCCAAGCCTCCAGGATATCCGGTGTTTCGCCTTCTGACATATCAGTTTTAATGGTACACATTGCGAGATAGCATAAGCAACTAATAATCAACCAGTTATAAATTTGGCTTAAAATCAATTATTTTTAATTCCGAATAATAATCTTCATAAAATTATAAAAATCGTTTATAGGGCTTAAAATGAGGTTAAATAAAAAGGTCGCTTTTTTACGTCAATATTTATTGTTATTTATTGTTGGCTTTTTCATTTTTGGCTGCGCCAGTATGCAAAAACCGCAAGGCGGACCCAGGGACCGCACCCCTCCAAAATTATTGAAGGCCACCCCACCCAACATGACCCGGAATTTTAAGGATAAACAAATCAAACTTGATTTTGATGAGTACTTCCAATTAAAATCTCCTTTCCAGGAAATCAACATTAGTCCCGCCCAAGAAAAGTTGCCGACTTATAAAGTTGTCAAAAGATCCATCGTTATTGATTTTAAAGACTCGCTTCAAAAAAACACCACCTACGTTATCAACTTTGGTAAATCCATCGCCGATTTGAACGAGGGGAATATTTTACAGAACTTTACTTATGTTTTCTCTACCGGCAGCCACATCGATTCTCTAAGTGTATCGGGCAATGTGCTGAATACGCTTACCCAGGAAAAAGAGAAAGATATTACTGTAATGCTTTTCCCGATTAAACAAGATACGCTTTGGGGAAAAAAGAAACCTACCATTTATGCCACCACGGATTCATCGGGAAATTTTTCGCTTAATAATTTGCATGAGGGTGTTTACCGGATATACGCCCTGAAAGAAAAATCACCAAACAAGATATATGATAAAGATGATGAGCTGATCGCGTTTCAGAAAAACCCCATTCATTTAACAAAAGACACTTCGGATATTCATTTGAATTTGTTTCAGCAGGAGCCCGAGAAATCCAAAATGGTTGCCCGCCAATTTGATGCGGATGGGAAAATGTTTTTTACTTTTAATAAAAGTTTAAATAACCCATCGGTAAAGATCATTTACCCCGCTGCACTTGACCAGCAAAAAATAGTTGATTTTAACAAAACAAGGGATACAGCGATGATCTATATGCGAAGCATGGATTTTGATTCCATCCGCGTATCCTTCCTCCAAAATAATGTACCGCTCGACTCGGTATCTTTGAGAAAGGGACGAAAGGAAACATTTAATCATACTATTTCACTGTTGTTCAACACCAGCTATGACAACAAACTTAAGCCTGGTACAGACCTCGTGGTAACCTCTAATACGCCTATTGAAACTATTGATAATTCGCTGATCACCCTAAACGAAGATTCTACCAATGTATCCAACTATACTTTAGTGAAAGATACCGCAAGCGCGAAAAAGCTTATACTTAAATATGCATGGAAACCCAACAGCAGGTACCAGTTAATATTTAACGAAGGGGCTGTAACCAATATTTATGGCGATAAAAACAAGAAGCTGCCTAAAGTTTTCCAGTTAGATAAAGCCGATAATTACGGGGTTATGAATTTAAAGGTGACCGTACCCGATACCTCAAAAGGCTACATTATTGAACTGCTTAATGAGCAGAAAAAACTAATACACAGTGATGTTATCAGAAAAAACACCTTATTATCTTACAAAAACTACCCGGTAGGCAAATATAATATCCGGGTTGTTTATGATGATAATCGAAATGGCAAATGGGATAGTGGAAGTGTAAAACAAAACACACAGCCCGAAAATATCTGGCTCTATGCAAAAGTGCTGACGCTGAGATCCAACTGGGAAGCAGAAGAACCTATTGACATACCAAAAGAACCTACAACTCCTTAAACCAGCCAGAATACAGGATATAATTTTCGGGTAGTTTTTTTAGCATTTCTCGCTGCTCGTCGGTAATAGCTTTTATTTTTTTGGCGGGGGTCCCGGCATACAGGTAGCCTGATTCACAGATCGTTTTCTCCAACACAACCGACCCAGCGCCGATGATGACGAACGGCTCCACAACCGCATGATCCATTACGATGGCGCCCATGCCTATCAACACGTTGTCATGCAGCGTACAGCCATGCACCAGGGCGTTGTGACCTATCGAGATGTTATTGCCTATGTTGGTAGGCGCACGCAAGTAGGTGGCATGTATGACGGCCCCATCCTGTATATTGGTGTTATTGCCTATCTTAATATAATGCACATCGCCTCTAATCACCGCGTTGAACCAAACGGAACAATTATCGCCCATGGTAACGTCGCCTACAATAGTGGCATTTTCGGCAATAAAACAATCCTTGCCCCAAACCGGGCTTTTATCTTTTACAGTGAGTATAACAGGCATCTTTTAATTATTGATTTACTGAGTTATTGAATTATTGATTAAAAAATTTTTTATGTTTGACCAAAATTAGCGGAAATAGCTCAGCTGGTAGAGCATCAGTTTCCCAAACTGAAGGCCGCGGGTTCGAATCCCGTTTTCCGCTCTTTAAATTATATCCTTTTCTTCCTTTATTCTTTTCAAAGCTAACTGAGCCTCAACTGGATAATCGTTACACATTTTTAAACTCTCATAAAATTCGTCGGCTGAACATTCATTAAACTTTTTATAATAAAATTCGACATCCCTATTTGCTTTATCCTCTTGTTCCTTCTTTGAACCTTTTGTTAAAAGGTAATAAAGCTCGAACATAACTGAATAATTCACCGCCGTAAACAATATTAAAATAACAAATGTTACAGGGCTGATCAATGACGTAAATTTCGTTTCGTGAGAGGTAGCAGATGTATTACCTTCCCTAATAGTATATGAATAACCAAGCGGGCTGAATAATAAAACCAACAAGCCAACTAAAATAATATATCGTGCTATCTTAATATTATATATTTTTAAAGGAAAGCTCATACAAAGCAAAAGCATCGCGGTATCTTCATTAAGAAATATCGAGCCATCTGCTATTTGAGATTTGATGGCTAAAACTAATAGACCACTGAATATGGTGAATAACACGTAATTAATGATCACATATTTCTTTTGCATCGTCCCTTTAATTGAATCATAAATTTATAACCACCATCCTATTTCCAGGTGTACTTTTTCCCGATCCTTATAAAAAAGATTTAAGGAAATTCTCACGGCTTTTACCTTCCATTCCAGGGCAATATCACCTTGTTTAACGTCCTCCTCTAACTTCGGTTCACCTAAGAGTTCTGTAATATGTTTTTTTGCCTTTTCAAAAATAGTCTCTGCCCCAATATCCTCTGATAAAAAATCGATCGATTCAAATGCCTTGGTATCGCCGTGTTGCTTGTGATCCCAGCAAATGGTTTTAAAATATAATGTCAACCCATTTAGTACAGTCCTTTCTCCCCAATGATAAATTATTCTATCGGCACGGTATTCCTTCCTTATATACCGCTTATCTGTTTCAATATCTAACCCCCATTTCAAGAAGATGGCTTCGTCTTCAAATAATATCCCCTCATTAATCAGTTCGCAACCATTTTTATCTCCGGTATAGTTAACTGATGGCTCAATGCCTCTCTTTAAAAAATTAAACAACATGAATTAGTCAAAATATAGTGCCAGACTTACGAAGTTTTTAAAACTTCGTAAGTCTTTCCATTCCAAATTAAAATATGGTATCATGCAATTCCTCGGCATGTACTTTATAATCGGTTGTGTAATGCAACCCACGGCTCTCTTTCCTCAGCATGGCCGACTTCACCACAATATATGATACTTGTATCAAATTACGCAACTCGCAAAGCTTTACGGATATTTTGGTTTGCTTATAAAATGCTTCGGTTTCTTCATATAACAAACCCAGGCGGCGCATCGCCCTGTCGAGCCTGAAATCAGAACGAACGATGCCCACATAGTCGCTCATCAGCTTTTGCATTTCGCGCACGTTGTGGGTCACTAAAATATCCTCGTTGGACAGTTTTACTCCGTGCTCGTCCCAATCTGGAATATTTTCGGGTATAATATTCGTGCTAAACTGTTCAATTGCATCCTTATAAATACGGTGCGCAAATACCAATGCCTCCAACAATGAATTTGATGCCAGTCGGTTTGCGCCATGCAAACCGGTGGAAGACGTTTCCCCGCAGGCATATAAACGCATAATGGATGATCTCCCCTCGTGGTCAACCATTACCCCACCACACATATAATGACAGGCAGGGGCAACCGGGATCATATCTTTGGTCATATCGATGCCGATCTCCAGGCATTTGGCGTAAATATTTGGAAAATGCGCCATGATATCCTTTTTGCTGCGGTGCCTGATATCCAGGTAAACATAGTCCTCCCCTGACTTTTTTATCTCGGCATCGATAGCTCTTGCCACAATATCACGCGGCGCCAGGGATTTACGCTCGTCATATTCCTGCATAAATTCGTGGCCATTGGTACGTTTGAGTATCCCACCAAAACCCCTTACAGCTTCTGAAATTAAAAAGGAAGGGTATTCGCCCGGGTTATATAATGCTGTTGGGTGGAACTGGATAAATTCCATATTCCGTACTTTTCCTTTCGCCCGGTAGACCATCGCTACGCCATCACCGGTAGCTATAGTTGGGTTTGTGGTGATGGAATAAATATGCCCCGCTCCACCGGATGCCATTACCGTTACTTTAGACAATATCTTTTCTACCATGCCATTGAGAGTATTTAACGCATAAATACCATAACACGTAATGTCCGTGGTTGATTTATCTACGAACGTTCCTAAATGGTGTTGTGTGATCAAATCAACAGCGAAATAATGCGTCAGTATGGTAATATTTGGGTTGAGATGGATCTGATCTAATAACGATCTTTCTATCTCCCAGCCGGTGATATCCTTATAATGCAGCACCCTGAATTCGGAGTGGCCACCTTCTTTTGCCAGGTCATAAAAACCTTCGTTGGTCTTGTCAAAATTGGTTCCGTAATCAATAATTTCACGAATTCTTTCAGGACCTTCCTTTACTACAATCTCCACAACTTCTTTGTCGCAGAGGTCGTCACCGGCAATTAAGGTATCATCAATATGCTTTTCAAAGGAATCTTCTTTTTTATCAACAACTACCGCTACGCCCCCCTGGGCATACTTAGTGTTAGATTCGTCTTCGTTCGACTTTGTAACTATCAGTACCTTACCATGCTTTGCCGCCTTTAGTGCAAAACTTAACCCTGCAATACCCGACCCTATCACCAAAAAATCAGCTGTTCTCGTCATATAGATGTATTATATTGTGCAAAAGTACTACTTGTGTTAACAAGAGACTTAAAACATGTTAATTTTGTGTAAGTAAAAAACTAACAAATTATTAAGTAGTTGATAACCCTGTTTTACACCTGCAATATCAATAATCTTTACGCTACTTTTGCGCCAGATTACTGTCATAACTAACATTTAAAAGGGTAAGATAATATCCACAAAAAAGTTTTAAAAGAAAATAGAGGATATTACACTGGTCTTAAAATCAATTAAATATAGTATAAAACGTATAGATTAATTGTTAATAAAAGGTTAAAACTAATCTTTAGCGTGATTTGTATCATTACTTTTAAACATAACTAACACACCAATAACAATAGGTTCTTTTTATATATAAAACTAATTGTTATTAATTGAATTGTGGAAATGGATACCTTAGAGGAAATAAACCTGAAAGGATTTGTGGAGGAAAAGATAGATCCGACACTCGACCTTTTTGAAGAAATCGAAAAATTAAAGAAGGAAAAAAATGCCGTCATTTTGGCCCATTATTACCAGGAACCCGATATACAGGATATTGCGGATTATATTGGCGACAGCCTGGGTTTATCCCAGCAGGCTGCCAAAACTGATGCGGATATCATCGTGTTTGCCGGAGTCCATTTTATGGCTGAAACCGCAAAAATATTATCGCCAAACAAGAAGGTCCTTTTACCCGACGTGAAGGCAGGCTGCTCATTAGCAGATAGTTGCCCGCCACATTTGTTCAGGAAATTTAAAGAATCGTATCCAGATCATTTGGTGATCACTTATGTGAATTGTACGGCAGAACTAAAAGCTTTGAGCGATATTGTTTGTACATCAAGCAATGCGGTGGCGATAGTGGAGAGTTTACCGAAAGATCAGAAGATCATATTCGGGCCGGATAAAAATTTGGGGGCTTATGTGGCCAAAAAGACAGGCAGGGACCTGGTTTTGTGGAATGGCGCCTGTATGGTTCATGAGATATTTTCGAGAGAGAAAATAACCAAGCTAAAAGAGCGCTACCCTAATGCAAAATTAATTGCACACCCTGAATGTGAGGATGTGATATTAAAAATGGCCGATTATATTGGATCGACAACAGGATTATTAAAATACGCAACTAAAAGCCCCGAAAAGGAATTTATAGTGGCTACAGAATCAGGAATCATCCACCAAATGCAAAAGGATAATCCTGGTAAAGTTTTTATACCTGCACCGCCAAATAATAACTGTGCCTGCAATGATTGCCCACACATGAAAAGGAATACGTTGGAAAAGCTCTATCTGTGTATAAAAAATGAGTCGCCTGAAATAACAGTTCCGCAGCACATTATAGAAAGAGCCGTAAAACCAATTGAACGAATGTTAGAAATTTCGGCCCGGCTGGGCCTTTGATTATCGGTGTAATCCACAAATAATCAGTGTAATCATAATTAATATGTTTGAAAATAGTGAAAGATCCAATATAGAGACTTTAGGTGAGTTTGGGTTGATAGATCATCTGACTAAAAATATAAATCTTACCCAAAAGAGTACTTTAAAAGGGGTTGGGGACGATGCAGCCGTGCTTGATTTTCCGGGTAAGAAGGTACTGGTATCCACAGATATGCTGCTGGAAGGGATTCATTTCGACCTGGCTTATACCCCGTTAAAACACTTGGGCTATAAAGCAATACAAGTAAACCTGAGCGATATATACGCCATGAACGGTACGGCCACACAGGTAATTGTTTCGTTGGGGGTATCAAGTAAGTTCCCATTAGAAGCAGTTGAAGAATTATATGCAGGTATATACCTGGCCTGTGAAAAATATGGTATTGACCTGGTTGGAGGTGATACTACTTCATCAAAGCAGGGATTGGTGATCAGCGTTACCGCCATAGGTTATGCTGATGAAAAGGATATTGTATATAGAAATACGGCTGAGGAAGGCGATCTATTATGTGTATCCGGAGATTTGGGCGGGGCGTATACCGGCCTGCAGTTATTGGAGCGTGAGAAAATGATCTATATAGAAAATCCAAATATTCAGCCCGACCTGGAAGGAAAAGATTATATCATCGAGCGTCAGCTAAAACCAGAAGCCCGGAAAGATATTGTTGAATTGTTAAAAGATATAAAGGTTAAACCTACTTCCATGATCGATGTTTCGGATGGTTTGGCTTCCGAGATACTGCATATCTGTAATCAGAGCAAGAAAGGCTGTAATTTATACGAGGATAAAATACCGCTTGATCCGATGACCTTTGAAACAGCCCGTGAATTTAATTTGGACCCTACTATATGTGCGTTGAGTGGCGGCGAGGATTATGAACTGCTGTTTACCGTTAAACAGGCCGACTACGACAAAATAAAACTGCAGATGGATATTACCATCATCGGGCATATCACAGAGCGCTCAGCCGGTTGCAACCTGGTTACCAAAGCAGGTGTTGTACATCCATTAAAAGCACAGGGGTGGAATGCTTTCCCCCCGGCCCCCTGAAGGGGGAGTTTGATAGCTTTAAGAAATAAAAAAATTTGGTGATGTACAAAAAGCCCATGAAGTAGAATAAATTTTAAATACCTTTATTTTATAAAACTAAACCATGAAAAAAATTTACCTGTACGCACTACTGTGCCTTTCCTTCACCCAACTTAAAGCCCAGGATGGGGTTGTTTTTAAAGTAAAATATTTGCCGAACCATAATTACCAGGCATCCATAAAAGTGGGTGTGAAACTTAACCTTACGATCGCCGGTGATTCATCCATCTTGTCCAAATTAAGCTCAATGGGTATCACACAACCCGTGCAAGCCGATGCAGAATTAGGTATGGGGGGTAATATGAAGACTGGCGCAATGGAATCAGATAAGTCGTTTCCTTTAAATATTGATTATAAGATCAACAATATTTCTGTTTCAGCCAGTGGCAAACAATTACCCATTCCACCAAAGGTTACAGAAATGGATATTAAAGTAACGGCACATGTGGGCCAGGATGGAAAATTTAAAATAGATTCAGCCATGGGGAAAAAGATCGTTGACACTACTGAAAAGCAGATGAAACAAATGAAGCAGATGATGGATCTGGTTCAGAAACAGATACAATTTCCAGACAAGCCAATGAAACCAGGCGATTCATTTACCCAGGGTATGCCGATGAATATTCCAATTAGCGCTGGTAATAATATGCAAATGAACGCCGGTGTAACCTACAAACTGGTTAGCATATCAGATGGTAAAGCTTATTTTGATATGGTTCCAAACTTTAGCATGGATTTTAAAATGAAAGAAGTGTCCGTAAGCTTTAGCGGAACCGGGACGGGAAAAATGGTTTACAGCATTAAGGATAATTTCCCTTTATCAAAAGAGGGCACCGTTAATATGGTGATTAAAGTAAACGCAGGTAAAGTAAATGTTGACGGAACTGCTGTTATTACCAGCAACTATACCGGCACCATCAATTAAGCTTATAGGTTATTCGCCTTCGGTAAATTTCTGATCTAATTGTTTATTGGCCTTGGCACCAAGGCCTTTAATTTTTTCGGCGGTTTTGGTGAGGTTGCCATTGCCTTCGGTGAGTTTGCTGATGGCGCTATCGTAAGCGGTTTGGCTTTGTTTGATGTTTTTGCCGATATTTTCCATATCGCCGATAAAGCCGACAAATTTATCATACATAGCCCCGCTTAAACGGGCAATTTCCAGTACGTTGCGGTTTTGGCGTTCCTGTTTCCAGATGCTGGATATGGTGCGCAGGGTAGCCAGTAAAGTAGATGGGCTTACAATAACAACCCGCTTCTCCCAGGCATCGCTGAATAGTTCGGCATCCAATTGTACTGCAAAGCTGAACGATGATTCTATCGGCACAAAAAGCAGCACAAAATCAGGGGAGTTGATCTGGTACAGATCGTGATAATTTTTCGCAGACAACCCATTTACGTGTCCTCTTATCGACTCTACATGGGCCTTTGAGTATAACTTGCGCTCATCTTCAGTTTCGGCATTAACCAGGCGCTCATAAGCAACAAGAGACACCTTGGCATCGATGATCAGGTGCTTATCATCCGGCAGGTCGATAATTACATCAGGCTGAAAACGGCTGCCATCCGCGGATATCAAACTCGCCTGTAAGCGGTATTCGCGGTCCTTTACAAGCCCGGATCTTTCTAAAACCCGTTCCAGTATTACTTCGCCCCAATTACCTTGTTTTTTGCTGTCGCCTTTTAATGCTTTGGTCAGGTTTTGGGCTTCACTGCTGATGAGTTTATTTAATTCCATCAGTTGTGATATCACACCTTTTAGGGTGTTACGCTCGGCGGCCTCCATATTATATACCTTATCTACTTTTTCCTCGAAGGCTTTTATGTTTTCTTTTAAAGGGTTCAATAAAATATCAAGGTGGGTTTTATTGGTTTCAACAAACTTTTGAGACTTTTCATCCAGTAGCTTATTGGCGATATTTTGAAATTCGAGTTGGAATTTTTGCTGTATTTCCTGGATAGATTTTTCTTGTTCAGCCAAACGTTGACGTTGTGCTAAAAAAGATTCTTCAGCCTTTGCCATGCGGTTTTTTTCGGTATTCAGCTCCTGGTTCAAGGTGGTTACCGCGGCATCGTATCTGATGCGTTCATTTTGCAACAGTTTGTCCGCCTTATCACGCTCCAATATTAACCCTGAAGCGCGCTCTTCGGCTTTTGCCAGGGTAATTTGTAAACGACCGATCTCTTCGCGCAGACGATGCAGATCGTTAGTAGAAACGCCATCCGCCACTTTTGGCTTTTTCAAAAAAAGCACAACAGCAATTAACAGGATAACGATGGAAACTATAAGGATAACCGAACTCATTTTGATAAAAATATTAGCAAAACGAAGGTAGGAAAAATTTCAATACGTCATTACTGAGTATGGGAGAATGGTTTAAAAAACAGCCCAATTATTTACAATACTTTGTGATATTGTCGGGCGCATACTCATTGCCCATATCGGAAGCTGTTTTAAAATCAGCACAAGCCCCTGGATCTTTAAGCATATACTTAGCATAACCCCGGCTATTGAATGCATCACTATATTTGGGGTCAAGTTCTATAACCTTATTATAATCCTCGATAGCTCCTTTGTAATCTTCTAAATGACGCTTTGAAAGCCCTCGGTTGTATAAGGCGTCTTTATATTTAGTATCCAGTGAAAGCGTAAGGTTGTAATCTTCTATAGCACTTTTATAGTCCTCCAGGTTAAATTTCGCACAACCTCGCTTAAAATAGCCATCAGGGTCTTTAGGGGCTAATTGTATATATTTTGAGCAATCGTCTATAACATCATTATAATTGCTCAGCTTTTCATTGGATAAACCGCGATTATAATACGCGCTGGCGTATTTGGGGTCGATAGAAATAGCCTTGGCATAGTCAGCTATCGAACCCGTATAATCCTCTAAATCATATTTTGAACGGCCGCGATTATTGTAAGCATCTGTAAAATTAGGCTTTAGCGCTATTGCCTTATTATAATCCTCAATGGCAGCTTTTTTGTCTTCAGAATAACTCTTCGCCTCACCACGACCATTATAGTTATCAGGGTCACTAGGATCTAATTTAATGGCACTATCAAAATCCTCAATAGCGCCTTTATAATCCTCAAGATGAATTTTTGAATATGCCCGGTTGAAATAGGGGCCTGTATTTTTGGGATTAATAGAAATGGCATGGCTGAAGTCGTCATTAGCCCCGGTGTAATCTTCCAGATTTTTTTTGGCTAGTCCCCTATCGTTATAAAAATCTTCATCTTTTGGATCGATAGCAATGGCTTGGTTATAGTCAGCTATTGCACCTTTGTAATCCCCAAGAGCTTTTTTTACTATTCCGCGGTCATAGTAAGCAACCGAACTGTTTGGTTTTAAAACGAGGGCGTGGTTGTAATCACTAATTGCCCCTTGCTCATTATTAAGGCTATGCTTTGAAAGCCCCCTTTCTAAAAAGGCATCCTCATATTTTGGATTTAGTTTTATGGCCTGGTCAAAATCCCGTATTGCCCCCTTAAAATCATTCAGGTTATATTTGGCATCACCCCGCTTAAAATAAGCTGTAGAATCATTGGGTTTTTTTATAATCGCCTTGGTGTAGTATTTTATTGCATTTACATTTTTTATGCTATCGGCCTTATTGGATGATTGACCTTGGGCAAAGGAAAGAACAGGTAAAAAACCAATTATTAACAATAGTTTTTTCATGGATATGAGGGTTAAGGTTTTTAAAAGGTATTATAGCGATCAACAGGAACAGCATGTAAATGATAAAGGTAAAAGAATTATTCTGGTAATATTATTAGTAAAACATGACGAAAACTAATGCGGCTTAATAAAAAAATTACTTACAAAACTTTTTAATGTTTTCAGGTGCATATTTATTACCCAAATCAGCCGCTGCTTTAAAATCAGCACACGCCCCTGTATCATCGTTAAGAAGGTGTTTTATATAACCCCTGTTATTGTAAGCGTCTGAGTATTTCGGATCAAGGGCTATAGATTGGTTGTAATCGTCAAGGGCTCCTTTATAGTCATTAAGATAACGCTTTGCCAGCCCCCTGTTATAATAGGCCAGCGCATTTTTGTTATCCAAAGAAATGCTGAGTGTAAAATCCTCAATAGAATTTTTATAGTCTTCCAGATTAAACTTGGCATACCCTCGCTTTAAATAACCATCAGCAATTTTGGGGTTAAAAGCTATGTAGCGATTAAAATCATCCACCATATCATTAAAATTGTTCAATTTGCCATTTGCGAGACCATGGTTGTAGTAAGCATTTGCATAATTGGGGGCAATAGAAATTACTTTGTTTGCGTCAGCAATATCTCCGGCATAATCCCCTAAATTATATTTAGCAATACCACGGTTGTTATAAGCATCCAGAAATTTGGGGTTTAAAGCAATTGCTTTATCGTAATCATCAATGGATTTTTTACTATCTCCTAAGTGCCTGATGGAATTTGCCCGTCCATAATAAGCATCCGGATCATCGGGGGTTAATAAAATAGTTTGATTAAAATCGTCAAAAGCACCCTGATAATCATTAAGATCATATTTGGAATTTCCTCTATTATAATAAGGAAAAGCATTTTTGGCGTTTACAGCTACAGCCAAGTCGAAATCTTCAATAGATCCTTTAAGATCTTTCAGTTGTCTTTTTGCTATGCCCCTGTCATTAAAATAATTCTCATTCTGAGGGTTTATAGCAATGGCTCGTGTATAATCGGCGATTGCTCCATTGACATCACCCATTTGCCGCTTAACAAGTCCGCGATCATAATAAGCCACCGAACTTTGGGGAATTAAAGCAATTACTTGATTAAAATCAGCTATGGCCCCCTCATTCTGCTTAAGTACATATTTTGCACGGCCCCTATCAATAAGAGCGTCTTCATATTTAGGATTTAGTTTAATAGCCCGGTCAAAATCAGGTATTGAGCCGCTGTAGTCCTTCAGGTTAAACTTCGCGTCCCCCAGTTTATAATAAGCCGTGGAATCACTGGGATTTTGAGCAATTACTTTAGTATAGTATTTAACAAAACTGGTATATTTTGCGCTATCGGTATTTTTAACGCCAGTGGTTTGTGCGGCAACAAACAAAGGAAGAAAATAAAGTATAGGGAATAATTTTTTCATGCGTGTAAGGTTTGATATCCCCTAAAATAGTATTTATTTAAAAATCTGAAACGCCAAATGAAAAATTTACAGAAGGTATAAAACATTTTAATTTGCCTTCTCTACCCTCAATCCAACATCATTAACCTCACGTAAAGGATTATCGCGCATGTTTTGTTCCATTTCAAAGGTGTAGGTTCCTTTTGCGGGAAATTTAAAATCGGTGAGGAAAGGTACCTGGTAGCTGTATAAATTACCTGATCCCTGCCCCAGCCATTCACCATCCGGGTTGGCCAGTTTAACTTCGTAGCGGGTTACGCCTTGCAGGTGTGGACCGCTTTTACGAATCAGCACAAAGATATTGGAGTATCGGTAGTCGCCGGTCACCCGTAAATTGATATACAGGTTATAAGGAATAGAAGCATCGTCTATTTTAACAGAATTTTTTATCCTGTTAGAATACGACCAGTTGTGATTTTCAATTGCTGTGTTCTGATCAATGATCGCATTTGGATCCGTGCACCCAGAGCCGAATAACATTGCCAACACCGGAAGTATCACCAACAGGATTTTATGTGCCGCTTTCATTTCCTTTATTCTGGTCGTTTCTGTTATTATTTCTGTTTGGCTTGAACCGGCGGTTATTTCGGTTGTTATTATTGGATTGATTTGGATTAGGCGTTTCTGACCGCGTAACCGGGGCTGCTCCCTGTACGGCAGTTGCCTGTTGAGGCCTGTTACCCTGTGGTTTATTGCGATTTTTGTTCTTCTTTTTGTTGTTCCTGTTGCGCTCGTCAAGCCGGGTAAGGCTATCCTGGCCAACCACATTTTCATAATCCAGCACTTTTGCCGGCTTGGTATCCTCCTCGATTTTTTCACCCAGGTCGGCAGGGATTATACCCTCTTTATTCTGTTTCTGAATTTCTTTTACGCGATCAAGTTCAAGCGGGATCCAGGCATCTTCTCTTGGATAGCTAAACCACATCAGCTTTTTGAAGATATCCGTTTTTTGCAAGCGGGCATCACCTTTTTCGGTACGCAGCACATTCACATTATCGGGGATGTATTTGAGGGCATCCATGTAGGTATCCAGCTCGTAATTTAAACAGCATTTGAGCTTACCGCACTGACCGGCCAGCTTTAAAGTGTTCAACGAAAGGTTCTGATACCGTGCTGCCGAAGTAGAAACTGTTTTAAAATCAGTCAGCCAGGTTGAACAGCATAATTCGCGCCCGCATGAGCCTATGCCGCCTAAACGACTGGCTTCCTGCCGCATCCCGATCTGCCGCATTTCGATCCTGATCCTGAACGATTCGGCCATGCGTTTGATCAATTCGCGGAAATCTACGCGCCCTTCGGCGGTGTAATAAAAGGTAGCTTTGGTTTTATCGCCCTGGTAATCTACGTCGCTTATCTTCATAGACAAGCCCAGCTCTAAAGCCAGCTTGCGCGTTTTATGCATAGTTTCCCATTCCAGTTCTTTGGCTGCTTTCCACTTATCTACATCTGCGGGGGTAGCCCTGCGATATATTTTTTTGGTTACATCGGCCTCTTTAACATGGCGCTTTACCATCTGCATCCTCACCAGCTCGCCGGTTACGGATACGTGGCCCACATCAAAGCCGCCGGTAGAGGTTTCTACCGCTACCAGTTCGCCTGCCTCTAAATAAATATTGTCAGTATTGATAAAAAAGTCCTTACGCGAACCCTTAAATTTAACCTCAATGATTGAAAAAGGCCTATAATTTGCCGGCATATCCATATTCGACAGCCAGTCGTAAACATCCAATTTGCTGCAGCCATTAGTAAGACAAGAGCCATTACTTTTGCAGCCGGCGGGCGAACATCCGCCCGAGGAGCAACTTCCACATCCCATAATTTAATTCGGTATATAAAGAGTCCCTTGCGGGAGCGTTTTAAAATTTAGAATTTTTATTAGCTGTAAAGATACATCTAAAAATAATATTTTCGGATTGGCATTTCGTTCTACGTGATAATGCGCATTTTCCAGCTCGGTACTGATGGCCTGCGCCATGGAAAGCGTCATCACTTTGGTCATTTTCTGCGCAGTGTCCAACTCTTCTGCCGGTAGATGCACCAGGCTCCCCGCATCTGACATCAGCATACAACATTCACGTATAAAACTGATACCATACCGTAAAAAATTCTTCTGGTTTTCGCGCCCCATTTTCGACGCCTGTTCTACAAAAGCCATTACTTCGGGGCCCTTATTTGCAAAACACAGGCGAAGCCACTGCACAAATAAAGTATGGTAACTTTTATTTTCCTGCTGCAGCATAGCCAGGGCTTCGGTCAGGTTTCCATTGCTCAGGTAGGCGATCTCGGCGGCGGCAAATTCGGTTTGATGGTGATTTTGCATCAGCTCGGCTTTGATCTCCTCGTAAGTTAAGACTGGTATTTTTACCAGCTGGGTACGCGAGAGGATGGTGTTTAATATCTGGTCCTGGTTTTGGGCAACCAATAAAAAGAGCGTGTTTGGCTGCGGTTCTTCAATAATTTTAAGCAGCGCGTTTCCCTGCTTATCTAAAAATTCGGGTAGCCAGATAATAAGGACCTTGTATTTTGATTCGAAAGGCTTAAAGCTTAATTTTTTTATGATCTGGTGGCACTCTGCGATATTGATGTTTGCTTGTTTATTGCCAGCATCCAAATAGCTGGTCCATATATCCAGGGATAAATATGGGTTTTCTAAAAGGGCCTCTCTCCAACTCTCAATAAAGTCGATAGCGGTTTCTTTAGGTGTTCCAAATGTGGGGTAGGAAAAGTGAAGGTCGGGATGCGCCAGTTTCTGGTATTTGCGACAAGATGAACACACACCGCAGGAATCGCCCGGCTGTTTATCCTCGCATGACAGGTACTGGGCATAGGCAATAGCTAGCGCCAGACTGCCCGAACCCTCAGGCCCCAAAAACAATTGCGCGTGACTAACCCGGTTCTCATTTACCGTGTTAATGAGCCTTTGTTTAATGGCCGCTTGCCCCGCTATTTGTTTAAACTGCATTGGTGCAAAATAGTGAAATAGTTTTGAGTTGTGAATAATGAGTTGAGAATTGTACAGGCAAAAGGGCTAATTTTACCATATTGTGAACAGCATAAAACTCACCACCGATCACTTAAAACTTATAACTCAATGAGAGTAATGGCCTTCGATTATGGCACCAAGCGCATCGGCATTGCCGTGACCGACCCTATGCAGATCATCGCAACAGGTTTGGATACCATACATCCCAACGCGATCATCGATTTCCTGAAAAAATATATGCAAACCGAGCAGGTGGAGCGTTTTGTTGTAGGTGAACCCAAACAGATGGATAACACTCCTTCACAATCGGCACCCCATGTAAAAGGATTTGTGAACCTGCTGAAAAGAACTTTCCCGGATATCCCCATTGAAATGCTGGATGAGCGCTTTACTTCCAAGATGGCATCAGCGGCAATAGCCCAAAGCGGAATGGGCAAGAAAGCAAGACAGAATAAGGAGTTAGTGGATACGATATCGGCCACCATATTGCTCCAGTCGTGGCTGCAAAAAACTGTCTGAACCATGATTTTTCACATTTGATTGGTTTTCAATGGTGTTCAAGAGGGCTTCGCCGTTTACTTGATTTTTTGATTACCCTGAAATATGAACTTAAATGAAGCATAGTGAATTAACTGAAAAAATAATTGGATGCGCCATGAAAGTGCATGGGATATTAGGTAATGGATTTCAGGAAGTAATTTATCAACGGGCTTTGGAGATCGAGTTGCGAAAGGCGGGATTGGGATATGCCCGGGAAATGGAAATGGCCATTTATTATGATGGCGAAGAAATCGGAACGCGGCGCGTAGATTTCTTTGTTGAAGGAGTAATAATGGTAGAATTAAAAGCAATAATCACCTTAGAAGAAGTGCACTTAGCCCAGGCTATGAACTATCTTGAAGCATACAAAATGGAGATCGGCTTACTCATAAACTTTGGTTCAAAAAGCTTACAATTTAAAAGAGTTCATAACAACAAGCTCTTGTAATTGAAGTCTTTGAATTTACAATCAGGCAATCCTTTAATCATGTAAATCATGGTTCAGACATATTTTCCTATCTTTGCCGCAATGGACATTCTACCCCATGACCTGCAATTGTACCTGGAAGATCATTGCGACGCCGAACCTTCGGAGCTGCAAAAGATCAACCGAGAGACCTATGCAAAAGTGTTAAAGCCGCATATGTTGTCGGGTCATTACCAGGGTCGGTTGCTCAGTATGCTGAGTAAAATGATACAGCCGCGGCGCATCCTGGAGATAGGCACTTTTACCGGATATTCCACCATTTGCCTTGCCGAAGGGTTGACAGACGACGGTATCCTGCATACCATTGAAGTGAACCGCGAAATGGAAGAAATGCTTAATCAACATTTTAAGTCCACAAATGTGGATAAAAAGATAAAGCTACATTTCGGCCTTGCCGCGCAGATTATCGTAGAAATAGAAGAAGAAAACTTCGACCTGGTTTTCATAGATGCGGATAAAAGAAATAATTTGCTTTACTTTCAATTAGTAATTGACAAAGTAAGGTCAGGCGGGCTGATTATAATTGATAATGTTTTGTGGAAAGGAAAGGTGTACGGAAGTGAAAGCGATACCGATACCAGGCTGATCCGGGAACTTAATGACCACATAGCCGACGACAAACGGGTTGAAAAACTGATTCTCCCGGTTCGCGACGGCATTATGCTCATTAGAAAAAAATAAATTATGAAGAAACTCTTATTGACCATAACCCTGTTGATTTCTGCATTAGCTGTTTCGGCTCAAAGTACCTCACAATCTTACATCGAAGAATTTAAAGATAACGCCATCCGCATTATGCACGAAACCGGCGTGCCGGCAAGCATTGTGCTTGCAGTGGCCATGCACGAATCGGCCTGTGGAAAAAGCAATATCGCCCAAAAGCTGAATAACCAGTTTGGCGTAAAAGGGGGCGAGAGAACCTATTATTATAAACACAATAAAAAGGTAAGCACGGCTTATAAAAAATATGATTCGGTAATGGATTCTTTCGAAGATTTCGCCCGCATCATGACAGAACGCAAGCAGTTCAGCCATCTTACAGAAGAACTTACCCACTATGATTATTTAGGTTGGGCAAAGGGTATACAGCACAGCGGTTATTGCAGCAGCCGCAAATGGGCCTCGCAGGTTTTGACCATTATCCGCAAATACCAGTTGAACCTTTACGACGAGAAACCTGACGATCAAAGTCAAATGGCTTCAAATACCCAATAATTTACAGATAAACCTTAAGTTTGGCGAGAATATATATCGCCATCAATTAAGATCTGTTGTTAATGAGAAATCCGGCTTACTTACTACCTATATTTTTTTCGGCATTGTTGTTTAGCTCCTGCGCGGTGCATAATGGTTTGATCAGCAACCGGGAAGCGCACCGCAACAACCAGGAAGTTCAGAAAGCCAACAGCGCAGCTATCGCTGGTTATAAATCACAAACGTCATTAGAATATATCGACCATTTTAAAACCATCGCCGTACAGGAAATGAACCTGTATGGGATACCGGCGAGCATTACGCTGGCACAGGGCTTGTTTGAATCGGGCAGCGGGAACGGGGAACTGGCCAGGGTAGCAAACAACCATTTCGGCATCAAATGCAACAGCGAGTGGAAAGGCAAAACCTACTATAAAGACGACGATAACCATAACGATTGTTTCAGGGTATATGACAAGGCGGAAGACTCCTTTCGTGATCATTCTGAATTTTTGAAGCGGCCGCGTTATGCCAAATTGTTCCAGCTGGATAAAAACGATTATGTTGGCTGGGCCAATGGGTTAAAAGCTGCGGGATATGCTACCAATCCAAACTATCCGCAATTGCTGATCACCATTATCCAGAAATATAACCTCGACCAATACGACCGCCCGGAAACAGATACGCAAAAAATACAGCGCGAGGACAGGGTGCTTACCCAGATCAATGATAACGTTATCACAGCTCCAAAAGACACTGTTACGCAAAGCACACCGACCGATAAGCTTTATACCGTAGTAACGGGCGATACACTATATTCCATTTCCAGGCGTTTTGGACTAACTGTTGACGAGCTTAAAGGCTTAAATAACCTCACTGATAACAATATTAGGATAGGGCAAAAGTTGGTGGTGGTTAAATAGGATGTTAAATGTTGTTAAATATTGTGATGAGTGCCGGCCCAAAGTTTAGTTATCATGTCAGAACGAGATTGTGGCTGCTGCTATTGTTTTGCGGACTGTTTCTTAAAGGATTTGCACAGGAGAAACCGGTGCGCCAGCCTGCCGGACAAATAGAAGGGATAGTTTTTGATAAGGATACCAAAGACCGTGTGGCCCGCACCAGTATTTTAAATAACAGTACCGGCAAGTCTTTTTATAATGACCTGAAAGGCGAGTTTAAAGTTGATGCCATTCCCGGCGACAGGCTGATCTTTATCAAAGAGAACTATTTCCCCGATACCGTACTGATAAAAAACACGGACAATATTGCGGTTTACCTGAGGCGCCAGGCCATCCCACTAAGGGAAGTAACCATCCGCGACTCGCTGTCCACCCCGCAGCAAAGGCTTGATGCCACACACAAAGAATTCAGAAAAGCGTACGGCCCAAATGCCTATAGCGACTTTTTAAGCACAGCACCCGGAGGTGGGGCGGGTATCAGTATTGATGCGATATGGAACTCGATCAGCCGGAGCGGACGTAATGCCCAGCATTTACAGGGATTGATAGAAGCCGATTATGAGCAAAATGTGATAGATTATCGGTTCAACAGATCGTACGTTGGTAATATTACAGGGTTAAAGGACCGGGAGCTGACCAATTTTATGGCCCGGTACAGACCGGGGTACTACATGGTGACCCACTCAAGCGATTATGAATTTATAAACTATGTGCTTAACAGCTTAAAAAGATATAAGCGTAACAAGCGGACGTACGGATTGCCCCCGCTAAATCCGAATAAACTAACCCCTCAAACCGCAGGAAGTAACTGATTTTTTACAATTGAAATAATCAAACTATAACCGCCTTGACAATAAAGGGCAGGAATGATGGTTATTAGGTTGATTTGATTTTAAAAGAAAATTGTTTTTCCTTTAATTTGCACACATGTTAAAATTCGGTTTTGGGTTAATTGTTTTTACACTATTCTTTTCATCCGCCTTCGCCCAAAAAGCCGACAGTCTTAAAGCCGACACCAATTTATTGAACCGGTACCGCATTGATCCGAGGAAGGACGCCTTCCCGATGCGCATCAGGCCAATACAGATCACCGAGGAGCAAATACCGGTTGAACTGCTGGATTATAAAGTGAGTTACTGGCACAAAAGCATTGTTTTTGGGTTGAACTTTAGCCAATCGGCATTCAGCAATAATTGGAGCGCGGGAGGTATCAGCTCGGTATCCCTGGGTACCAATTTTGATTTTAAAGCCGAATACAACAAAACCCCCTTTGATTATACTTCAGAAACAAATTTGATATACGGCATAGCAGCCAACAAAGGGCAAGGCGAGCGCAAAACAAACGACCGCATTTTCCTGGATAATAAAGTAGCCACGCAGTTATCAAAGCATTGGTTCCTTTTTGGCTCATTGAGTTTTGAATCACAATTCTCAGCTGGATATAACTATGTTGATGCCAGTGGTAATGCGGTTAACCAGGGTTTAATGATCTCCAATTTTATGGCTCCGGGCTACCTGACAGAATCGTTGGGTTTGGAATACAAGCCGACAAAATATTTTGATCTGCGATTAGGTACCGGTACTGCTAAACAAACATTTGTGCTGGATACAACCATTTACCACAACCAACCCGATAATTACGGTGTAAAGATCGGGCACACCTTTGTGAACCAGCTGGCTTTACAGGTGGTGGCCAGTATTGATAAGGACCTGATGCCAAATTTGCATATCAACGCCCGCTACGCACTATTTGTACCTTATGAGCAAGCCCTCGCCTATACCACCCACCGCCTGGATGCTACCTTAACGGCCAAAGTGAACCGCCTGATCAACGTAACCATGAACGGTACGTTTTTGTATGATAAAAACACATCGCCCAAACCACAGGGGACAGAAGGGTTGGCCCTGGGGGTTAATTACAAATTCCCATAAGAATTTATAACTTAGGCTTTTAAATATGAAGCCTATGCCTATCAAACTCACCCGGATCGCTATCACCTGTATTTTAGCAAGCTTTACATTCGTCTCCTATTCCCAGTCGATCATTATAGAAAAGGGGATCAAGCTGCCGAAGGATTCTGTAGTCAGCAAGCAATTGATCAGTTCGCTTAATGGCTTTCTTGCCCAAAAAGAAAAACCAAATAAGGAAAACGCCTTTGTTTTGAAGGATAACCTGCCAGAAACCTCGGCGTTGTTAGACGAGATGAAGGGGATGGAGGCGAACGCTAAAGCCAATGATTTTTTTAAACCCTACCTGAACAATGTGGTAAAGCTGGACGAGAACAACTATATCATCCAGTTTTCTTATTTGGGTGTGTTGGAAAATGCCCCTCTTTTGCGCGCTACTTTTAACCTGGTGGCGAAAAGAGAAGGGGATAAATTCTATTTCTCATCTCCACTAAAGCAAAACACCATAGGCTGGAAAACCAAAAAGATGGGCAACGTTACTTATCATTATAAAGATACTTTGGCCAAAGCCGATGCAAAGAAGTACCTGGAAATGGTTGATTTTTATGATAGAAAACTCAAAGTGCCGGAGCAGCCGATAGCATTTTATTACTGTGATAATTTACCAGAAGCGCTGCAACTGACAGGAATAGAGTACAAAGCGTATTATAATGGCTCGGGATCGGATGATTTGAGCTCGCACGAAAATGGCGAGTGCCTGATGGTTGCAGGCGGAAGAGTTTACCAGTATAGCTTTGACCTGCACGACCTTTGGCATGAACGGCTGCGTTATGTAATCGGAACCGACAAAACAAACCGCCCGGTTGACGAAGGATGCGCTTATCTATACGGGGGCAGCTGGGGATATAGCTGGCCCGAGGTGTTGTCGAAATTTAAAAAGTACGTGGCCGATCATCCCGATGCCGACTGGCTTAATTTATACATACAGGGAACGAATTTTGAAGGCGGGGACAGACCCATGAAAATACCCAATATTCTTAATGCCCTGATCGTTCAAAAAATTGAGCGTGAAAAAGGTTTTGCTCCGGTTATGGAATTGCTGACCTGTGGTAAAAAGGAACAGGGAGATGAAAATTACTTCAAAGCATTGGAAAAGGCAACGGGGATCAGTAAGGCGGATTTTAACGTCGAGATGTGGAAACTGATCAAGGGCCCAAATTAATTTTACTGTCCTTGTCACCTTTTATAATTTGCTTACGTAATGATTATATAACCAAACAGTTACCGTTATGAAATCATTTAATTTATTAATGGTGATAGCTGCTTTTTGTGTGCTAACCGCTTGTAAAAAGGATAACAAAGTTGAACCCGTAACACTGGTTGCTAAATGGGCCCTGGTAAGCGACTATACGGCCAACCACCTGGCACAGATGAATACCTATACCGGCGTCCCGGGCGATTATTTTGATTTTCGGACGGATGGCAAATGCTATGTTAGGGAAGGCAGCCAATACGATACGTTATCCTATAGTATAACATCCGACACCAGCTTAAACATGCAGTCTTTTGGTTATGGTAATTCAGGATACTACTCCAGCAAGGCCAACCCGCTTACTGTGCATGCAGCCACCATTACCAGCGGAGGCCCTTATGTCCCCGGTGAAATAGATTACAGGCAGGTGATCCTGAAAAGGTAATTGGTAGCAGCAGAACAAATATGCAATCTCCTTTTTGGGCGTAATTCATAGAGTCTCATTTAAGTATAAAAAACTACTTTAAGCAAGTCGCTGCAAAACCTTAACTTTGCAACCTTTAATTGAGATATAAGCATAATGTTTGAAAATCTTTCGGATAAACTCGACAGGGCGTTTAAGGTCCTGAAGGGACAGGGAACTATTACAGAGATCAACGTGGCCGAGACCATGAAGGAGATACGCAAAGCGCTCCTTGATGCCGACGTTAACTATAAAACCGCCAAAACTTTTACTGATGAGGTAAGGCAAAAAGCGATAGGTCAGAATGTGCTGACGGCTATTTCGCCAGGCCAGTTGCTCACCAAAGTAATGAGCGATGAGCTGACGGAATTGATGGGCGGCAGCACAGCCGAACTTAATTTCCCGGCTACGCCAACGGTGATCCTGATTGCAGGTTTGAACGGTGCGGGTAAAACCACCTTTAGCGGTAAACTGGCGCTATTTTTAAAATCACAGAAAAACAAAAAGCCTTTACTGGTAGCCGGCGACGTTTACCGCCCGGCGGCTATTGAGCAATTAAAAGTTTTGGGCGAGCAGATAGGCATACCTGTTTACGCAAATATGGAGTCGAAAGACCCGATCGCTATTGCGCGGGAAGGTGTGGCTTTAGCTAAGCAGAACGGCAATAATGTTGTGATCATAGATACGGCGGGCCGTTTATCAATCGATGAAGCCATGATGGTGGAAATTGAGCAGGTGAAGGATGCTGTGAAACCGCACGAGATATTATTTGTAGTGGATGCCATGACAGGCCAGGATGCTGTGAATACCGCTAAGGTATTTAACGACCGCCTGGATTTTACTGGTGTGGTGTTAACCAAGTTGGACGGTGATACCCGTGGTGGCGCGGCACTTTCCATCAAATCGGTGGTGAACAAGCCGATCAAATTTATCGGTACGGGCGAGAAGATGGAAGCGCTGGATGTTTTCCACCCTGATCGTATGTCGTCGCGGATGTTGGGGATGGGTGATGTGATCTCGCTGGTTGAACGCGCCCAGCAGCAGTTTGATGAGAAAGAAGCTGCCGAACTGCAAAAGAAGATCCGCAAAAATAAGTTCGACTTTAACGATTTTTATAGCCAGATACAGCAGATCAAAAAGATGGGTAATGTGAAGGACCTGATGGGCATGATACCCGGCGTGGGCAAAATGATGAAAAATGTGGAGGTGGACGATGATGCTTTTAAAAATATCGAGTCGATCATCCAATCCATGACGCCATTTGAGAAAGAGAACCCGGATTCCATCAATCAAAGCAGGCGTAACCGTATAGCCAAAGGCTCAGGAACTGACCTGCAGGAAGTGAACCGCCTGATCAAGCAGTTCGAGGATATGCGCAAGGTGATGAAGCAGATGAGCAACCCTGCAGCTATGGCGAATATGATGCGGAGAATGCCTAAGTGATTTCGGATTTTCGATTTCGAATTTATCTTTGATCGTCATTGCGAGGAACGAAGCAATCTCTGAATAGGACAGTCAAGAACCTTAATATGTTGATTGGCAAATGGCTTCTTGCATTTAATAACTGATATATATTTAAAGGATGAAACTGTTTTTATTACTGAACACCCTGCTATTTTCAGGAACTGTTTTTGCCCAGACGGTAAAAACCGAACTTGATGAACCAAACTTGGGTATCAAAGAAAAATTTTCTGTTTTAAAATCAGACACCAGCATCAAAGAGGGGCCTTATGCTGTTTACTCGCGCTACAGGAGCAAATTACTTTGTGAGGGTTTTTACAAGAATAATAACAGGGATGGTGTTTGGACCAGCTATGACTATAATGGCCAGCCTGAGGTGAAATATGATTACACCCACAAAAAGCTGTTAGCATACAACCCATCGAAATACATGGCAGATAGTAAAACATATAATGTGATTAAAGGGGCAGATACCGTGAATGTTGCATTAGATCAGCCACCTATTTTTTTGGATGGCGTTAATAGAATCAATCAATTATATCTTCACAATATCAGGTACCCGGCATTAGCATTCGAAAACAAAGTCCAGGGAAAGGTAATCATTGCCATCACCGTGGATACGCTGGGCCATCTTTCTAATTACAGGATAAAAAAAGCTATTGGAAGTGGCTGCGATGAGGAAGCCTTGCGAGTTGTTAAATTAATCAAAGGCGATTGGTTGCCAGGAATACTTAATGGCAAGCCGGTTACGGCCGAATATGAACTTCCTCTTAGCTTTACTATTGCAAACTAATTTATGTTAAAAAAACTTTTCAAACTCAGCTTTTTACTGGCTTTCATTTCTCCAATCGCCCACGCACAATCGCCCGGTGCCATTATTGATGTGCAGCATTACAATTTCGCTATTCGGCTTAATGATCAAAATGACACCATTAAAGGGCAGGCGGATATCGCTGTGAAGTATTTAAAGGATGCCGGGTCGTTCCAGGTCAACCTGGTTAAACAAAAGGCCGCGGGTAAAGGGATGCTGGTAAGCAGCGTGACCGAAAACGGCACTAAATTGCAATTTCAGCAGAGTGATGATGCGGTTATCATAAACACTACAGCAAAATCAGGCAGCGAACATACTTATACAATCACCTACCAGGGTATCCCTGCGGATGGGTTGATCATTTCGACCAATAAATTCGGGCACCGTATTTTTTTTGGTGATAACTGGCCCAACCGGGCCCACAACTGGCTGCCCTGCGTGGATGAACCGGCAGACAAAGCCACCGTTGATTTTATAGTGACGGCACCCGATCATTACCAGGTGGTAGCCAATGGATCAAAAGTAAGCGAAACGGCATTACCCGGTAATTTGAAACTGACGCACTGGAAAGAATCTACCGTGCTGCCTACCAAAGTGATGGTGATCGGTGTGGCTGATTTCGCGATAGACCATACCGGAGATGTGAAGGGTATACCGGTTTACACTTACGTTTTCCCGGACAATAAAGAAATAGGCTTTAACGGCTATGCTGTAGCTAAAGAAATACTGGCTTATTACATCGATAAATTCGGCCCTTATGCTTATGAGAAATTAGCTAATGTGCAGTCGAAAACTATATTCGGCGGTATGGAGAATGCGAGTTGCATTTTCTATTTTGAGAACTCTGTGGGCGACAAGGGGATCGAAGAACTGATGGCGCACGAGATCGCCCATCAATGGTTTGGCGATGCCGCCAGCGAAAAAAACTTTAGTCATTTATGGTTGAGCGAGGGCTTTGCCACCTATATGACCAACGTGTATCTCGAAGGCAAATACGGCAAAGATATATTTAAAGATCGCCTGGAAAAAGACCGCAAAAAAGTATTCCAATTTGAAAAAGAACGGAACACCCCCGTTGTGGATACCACAGCAAATGGTAATTATATGGACCTGCTGAACGCCAACAGCTATGAGAAAGGCGGATGGGTGCTGCACATGCTAAGACGAAAACTGGGCGACGAAACTTTCTGGAAAGGCATCCGTGCTTACTATGCGAAATATGATGGCGGCAACGCCAATACCGACGACCTGTGCAAAGTGATGGAACAAGCCAGCGGGCAAAACCTGGAGCAATTTTTCAAACAATGGGTTTATACGCCGGGGCATCCGCAATTACATATCACCTGGCTCTATAACCCGGCTAAAAGAGCTGTGGATATGCAGATCAAGCAAGACCAAAGCAATCCGTATGAGTTTACGCTGGAATGCCTGATCGGTAAAAAAATGCTCAAGGTTAAGGTGAAAGACCAGGCTACCTACATCGAGATACCCGTACCAGCCAAACCCGCCGATATAACATTTGACCCGAATGTTAATTTACTGGCCAGTTTTGAGGTGGTAAAGGCGAATTGATATTGCGGCTAAAAAACTTACGAAGTTTTAAAAACTTCGTAAGTTTCCCACCCCCAACGAACCCCTGTAGAAAACGATGTTTGCTGAAAAAATAATACGTCAAAGAACGGTTATAGCAAAGACTATCGCAGCCTGCTATGGAATAATTAAAAAAAATGATTTTGCGGGATGGTATAACAAATGATCGTACTGCTGCAGACAGAGATGAAGCTGTTTATACCCGGCGGATCAGGCTACTAAGTTAGCTAAAAAAATTAGTATTTGCAAGAAATATTTTACTTTTCGTCATTGCGAGGAACGAAGCAATCTCTACACTTGCTGATCAAACTCCGCAAGGACTGTTAATTGCAGAAAGCCATTATCTCATCAAGATATTCAAGGTTCCTGACTATCCTATGTAGGGGTTGCTTCGTTCCTCGCAATGACGTGGTGGCGGGTGGATTTATAATTTAGTTTTGTTATTTATCCAATAACCCATTAATTATTCTTTAAATAAAATAATATCCAAATTATATACTTTAATAAACGGATTTACGTTAATAGAACAATATATCACAGGTGCTTCCATTTTTAGCATCTAAACCGTTAACCTTAAAACTGATCGGCCATGTTAAAGTTATCAAAATCCATTTATGTAACCGCTTACAGGTGGAGCTTTAAAAATTTCGGGCAAGGCGAATTGCCCCGGTTCAAATCGTTATTTAATGTAAGTTTTTTGCTGGTAGTGGTGCTTACCAACGCGATGCTGTTAGCGCAGGTTATCCTCAAATCCCGGTTATTTATGATGAACGGGTATAGTGTGGGTATGCTGATGCTGCTCGGTACGGCTTTTATGTTATTACTAAGCCATCTTGTTTTTTTGAATAACAGATGGTTAAAAGGCCTGAACCAACGCCTGGCTACTTTAAGCCGCCACAACCTGAACACCTGGTCGGTGGTGGTGTTGGTGAATGTGATCATCATTTGTGGGTTTGTGCTTTTTGCGGTGAGATAATTTATTCATTCATGCTGGACGGAGTGAAGCATCTTCTATAAGTGTAGGTGATAAGGTGATGGTGAAAAAGATGCTCCTCCGCTAACCAGCGGATTCAGCATGAAAAAAAATCCACTTATCTTGTGCCATATTCAATACTCATAAATGGCACACCCAACTAACATCAATTTCCAAACTATAGATTGGTCTGCAATTGAAAAATCAGTGCACCCCGGCGAAACGGGTGAGGCTTTTTGGCAGACGCTGCAATTTCCCGGATTACGAATCAGGATGGTGGAATATTCCGCCGGTTACCTGGCCGATCATTGGTGCCGGAAAGGGCACATCGTTCATTGCCTGGAAGGCGGGTTTGTAAGCGAATTGGAAACCGGCGAAGCATTTACTTTAACCGCTGGTATGACTTACGTAGTATCGGATGAGCTGAGTTCTCATCGCTCTATTTCCAAAAATGGGGTGAAGTTATTGATCGTGGACGGGGATTTTTTGAAATAATCGGTAAGGCAATCTGGAGCAAAAGCACTGAAACAATTCCGACATTAGGGGGCTCCATAGGAGCCCATTTGGTTTTTAAATTATATTCTATAAACAGGCGGCTCTCATGGAGCCTGCTATCACAAATAAACATGTTATTTAGTTCCGTAGGAACTCCCTGTTTATAGAAAAACGTCTTCTTCAACCAAGGCTCCATCGGAGCCACCTGCCTTTTATCATCGATTATAAACTCACCAGTTTGAATATTTTAATA
>Ga0206812_1032_pt3 | contig 39115 bp, 35 predicted proteins | sample Alteio_BWOrgCont_54_FD_152912 | JGI IMG/M metagenome (GOLD analysis project Ga0206812, IMG submission 152912) | Enriched cells from forest soil in Barre Woods Harvard Forest LTER site, Petersham, Massachusetts, United States -... | ecosystem: Environmental > Terrestrial > Soil > Temperate forest >... | reverse complement strand
AATTTGATAAAGCAGGCTTTTATGCCGTAATGAAATCGGGTACTTTGGATATGGTCAACAATGAATTTGAAGCTATAAAAAGCGCTCCTGAAAAGGAAAGAGATGGTTACGAAGGCGCTTTGCTGATGAAAAAAGCTGGATTGCTTAAACGACCAAAAGAAAGGCTCAGTTTTTTTAAACAAGGCCGCATTAAACTGGAAACCGCTATATTAGCTGATAATGATAATACTGAGTTCCATTTTCTGAGGCTTGCGATAGAAGAACATGCGCCAAAAATTGTGAAATATCACGCGGATATTGAGAAAGATAAAATAGTGGTGATGAAGAACTTTAAGAACTTGTCGCCTGCCGTTCGCCATGCTATTTTAGATTACAGCGAAAATTCCAAAGTGTTGCATAAAGAAGAATTTTAACTTTGCCCCGGAATGGATAAAAAAGTTTTGGCGATTTACTACACGCAGTCGGGGCAGATGACCGAGATCATTAATTCATTTACGGCACCGCTTATTGAGGCGGGGGCTTCGGTTGAAAAAGCACTGATAAAACCCGTAGCCGATTATGCATTCCCGTGGACAGGCAGCCGTTTCTTTTCAGTAATGCCCGATTCTGTGTTGAGTATCCCTACTGAGCTGGAGCCGCTCGCCTTGAAAGAAAAAAACTACGACCTGATCATTTTAGGCTATCAACCCTGGTTTTTATCGCCAAGCATCCCATCCAATTCCCTGCTGAATAATGCAGGATTTAAAAATATTTTGAAGGATACACCCGTTATTACCATCAGTGCAGGAAGGAATATGTGGTTGAACGCTTTTGTTAGGATCAGGAAAAGCCTAAAGGATGCCGGGGCCAATCTGGTGGGTAACATCGCCTTAGTGGATAAGCATCCTAATCCTATCAGCTTTATCACCATTTTTTACTGGATGCTTACCGGGAAACGGGATAAATATTTGAATATTTTCCCAAAACCAGGCGTAGCCGATGAGGATATCGCTAACACCAAAGTATTTGGCGAAACAGTGGCCAATCACCTGGCAACGGGCAACTGGGCCGATCTGCAGCAGCAATTATTAGCACAAAAGGCAGTCGTTGTAAAATACCCGCTGATGTTTATTGAAGGTAAAGCAAAAATCATATTTGCTGTATGGGCCAAATTTATTGCCAAAAGAAAGAACAAAGCGCCATGGCTGTCGGCATTTAAGTATTATCTTTTTGTCGCTCTTTTTTTGGGTGCGCCGGTTCTTCTTATCTTAGATGCTATCTTTATAAAACCATTTTCATCAAAAAGAATAAAAGCTAAAAAATTAAACTATTTACAAGTAATTTAACAAAATGTCCACCCAACAAGTTTATATAAATTCTACTTCTGCTTATTTTCCGAATAACCCGGTTTCGAATGACGAAATGGAGGAATACCTGGGGTATATCGATGGCAGGCCATCTAAATCAAAAAAGATCGTGCTGCGGAATAACGGGATCATCAACCGGTATTATGCTTTGGATAAGAATGGGAAATCGACCCATACCAATGCGCAGATGACCGCCCTGGCTGTAAAGGAATTGTTTAAGGATAACCCGGAAAAAATAAAGGAAATTGAACTCCTGTCATGCGGTACCTCATCGCCCGACCAGGTGATGCCAAGTCATGGTGTGATGACGCACGGCTGGCTGCCCGAAACGGAATCCATAGAAGTGGTTTCCCCTTCAGGCGTGTGCTGCGCCGGGATGCACGCTATTAAATATGCTTACCTCGCTATCAAATCGGGCGAAACAAAACTTGCGGTAGCAACGGGTTCTGAAAGGTTTTCTGGCCTGCTGGTATCTGATGTTTTTGAGGAAGAGGCGCAGAAGCTGAAAGAGATGGAAGAAAACCCCTTCATCGCTTTTCAAAAGGATTTTTTGAGGTGGATGCTGTCTGATGGAGCGTCGGCATTTTTAATGTCGGATAAACCGAACGAAACCGGGCTGAGCCTTCGTTTGGATTGGATAGAAGGCGCTTCCTACGCCAATGAAATGGATACCTGTATGTATATGGGGGGCGAAAAAATGGAAGACGGTTCTCTGAAAGGCTTTATGGAATATACGCCTGAAGAGATCATGAATAAATCCGTTTTCAGCATAAAACAGGATATTACTTTGCTGAGCGATAATATTGTGCATTTAGGCGGGAAAAAGATCAGGGAGATATTTGATAAAAGGGGATTGACCAACACCGATATCGATCATTTTTTACCACATATATCGAGCGAGTTTTTTAAGGCTAAGATATACGACCTGGTAGAATTTTACGGCGGTGGCATCCCTTACGAAAAATGGTTCATCAATTTATATACTGTAGGCAACGTAGGCGCTGCTTCGGTTTACCTGATGATCAATGAGCTTTTCCATAGCGGCAGACTGAAAAAAGGTGAAAAAATTCTTTTGCTCGTTCCCGAAAGCGCACGGTTCTCGTATATGTATGCGTTGTTGACTGTAGTTTAGTTGATTGAGTTGGATTGGGTTGACTAAGTTAGAATGGTTAAAATCAAGATAATCTTTTAATCCTGTAAATCATGGTTCAGACAAATTTGTGATATGAAGAAGGAAAATGTGCCGCAGGATATGAGCTCGCTCGGGAAGATCACGAAAGAGGTTTGCTATGCTACCGATAGCTCGGGCAAGTATGTTACCGAACTAAGCAGCGGCTGGGACGTGAAGATCACCGCGCTGGATGCTGCCTGGGCTGATATTGAGGAGCGCAAAGCCAAAGCCAAACAGCAGGTATTGAATGGCGAAGCAAGTCCTTTACTTTTTTTTATGGAATACAGGTTAATGGATATCAGCATATTATCAGATTATACCGGGTTTTGGAAATGGCAGATCAAAAGGCATTTGAAACCCGAAGTGTTTAAAGATCTATCCGACAAAAAACTGCAAAAATACGCCGAAGCGTTTAACGTAAAGGTTGATGACCTTAAAACCATGACCGTGCATGAAGCTTGATTTCGAACACATCCAATCGGCACATTGCGAATCGGGGGTTACCAGCAGTTTATTACGTAAAAGCTCTCTAAATAAAATAACCGAGCCACTGGCCTTTGGCATTGGCGCGGGCTTATTTTTTGTATATGTTCCGATTATCAAAATAAACAACGGGCCCGCCATCGCCTTCCGCACTTTCCCCGGATTGATCTTTAAAAGAACCTGCAATGCTTTAGGCATCCCCGTGGTTCGCAAAAAATTCAGGTCGAAGGAACAGGCTGAAAATTATCTGAAACAGCAGTTAGATGAGGGCAACCCGGTAGGCTGCCAGGTAGGAGTTTATTATCTTTCCTATTTTCCGAGGGAATACCGCTTTCATTTTAACGCGCACAACCTCATCGTTTATGGTAAAGAGGATGATAACTACCTCATCAGCGACCCGGTTATGGAAAACCCCACCACATTAACCAGCTACGAACTGGAGCGTGTGCGATTTTCTAAAGGCGCGCTGGCGCCGAGGGGACAGATCTATTATCCAAAATTCAACGGTACTATTACTGATGAACAGATAAAAAAAGCTATTAAAGCCGGTATCAAAAGGAATGTAAACCAGATGCTGCGCATACCGGGCAGATTTGCAGGGGTAAGGGGCATCAGATATACCGGCGAAAAAATAAAGAAATGGCGCGATAAATTAGGGCTGCAAAAGGCCGGGTTATACCTGGCGCAATTAGTGCGGATGCAGGAAGAAATAGGCACCGGCGGCGGCGGATTTCGCTATATTTATGCGGCTTTTTTGCAGGAAGCACACGTCTATTTACAGCAGGACGAATTGTTAGAGATATCAAAACTATTTACACAGGCAGGCGACCTTTGGCGCACCGCAGCCGTACAGGCAGCAGGGATATACAAGGGGCGCATCGGCAGCCAGGAAGATTTTAATTTGATGGGTGACTACCTGATCGAAATATCCGTATTGGAAAAAGAGGCGTTCCTCGCCCTAAAAAACATAAAATGGCACTAACAGATCCATTGGCGATTGATATTCAAAACCTGGGGTTCCATTACCCGGGCAATGAAGGCGTGACCTTTTCCGGGTTGAACCTCAAAATAGCCAAAGGGGCAAGGTTTGGGTTATTCGGGCCGAATGGCGCGGGTAAGACTACCCTGCTGAGCTTGATGACGGGACTGTTAAGGGCGAATGAGGGAAGCATCCATCTTTTGGGTCTCGACATTAATAAACATGATAAGGCTGTTAATGAACTGTTCGGCTTTGTGCCGCAGGATTTTTCTTTTTACCAGGAACTAAGCCCAGCGGAGAACCTGGAATTTTTCGGGGCATGGTCGGGCTTAAATAAGCAGCAGATCAAAACTAAAACTGATGAGCTGCTACACATTTTAGGACTGGAAGCCGTAAGGAACAAGCCGGTTGATAAATTCTCGGGCGGGATGAAACGCAGGGTTAATTTGGCTATCAGTGTGATACATAACCCCGCTGTACTGATACTGGACGAGCCGACCGTCGGTGTGGATGTGCAAACACGGCACGCCATTATCAACTACCTGATGGAGCTGAATAAAAACGGCACCACGCTGATCTATACTTCGCACCAGTTAAGCGAGGCAGAAGGCTTATGCGAACAGGTGGCCTTAATTGATGATGGCAAAATCATCGTGGAGGACAGTTTAACCAACCTATTAAAAGACCACCACCAGGATAGTTTGGAAGATCTATTTTTAAACTTAACAGGCAAAGCCTACCGCAACGATGTTTAAACTCTGGGCCACGATAGTAAAAGATATGCGGGTGCTGATCAGGGACGGCATCGGGCTTGCCCTTATGTTTTTGATGCCTATCGTGCTGGTTTTTGTGGTGACGGATATTCAGAACAGCACATTCAAGATGATCAACAAAAACAAGCTGCCCATTTTGATCTGCAACCGGGATACAGCCGAATCGGGCAAGCAACTGATCGATGCGATCAACAAGATCGGGATGTTTAAAGTAGCTAACCTGCCTAAAAACCAGGATGAGAGAACGATTGCCGACTCCATGAAGAGCACCGATGATCTGCTTACCGTGGTAATCCCGGCCAATTTCACCCAAAAAGTAAAGGCAAAAGCAAAAAACACAGCCGGAAAAGCACTGACCAGTTTTGGCCTGCAGGCTGATTCGACCCAAAAAAATGTGGGTGAGGTTGATCCGCTGACGTTATACTATAACCCGGTTTTGCAGGAGCAATTGCGACTCTCTGTAAAAGGTGGCTTGCAAAGCGCACTGCAATTGGTAGAGAGCAGGGAAACCTTACGCAGCCTGTATTTTTCTATCAATGAAAAACCGCTACCGGCTAAGTTGGAAGATGAGATGCTGAGTAATAAAGCCAAAATAAATGAGATACCTGTCTCCAAAAATGGCAGCCTTAGCGCACCGAATGCGGCTCAGCACAATGTGCCTGCGTGGACGATATTCGCTATGTTCTTCGTCATCATGTCGTTAGGCGGCAGTGTGGTGCGGGAAAAAATAAGCGGCAGTTTTATCCGTTTAAAAACTTTGCCCACCAATTACGTGGTGGGGTTATTGTCCAAACAGATCACCTATGTTGCAGTTACCGTATTGCAGGCCGTGGTGATATTTGGATTAGGGATATGGGTTTTCCCGCTGGTTGGTTTGCCTGGATTAAACCTACCTTCTGATATCTTCGGATTGTTTGTGGTGACCCTGGTTTGCGGTTGGTGCGCGGTAAGCTATGCCATCTGCGTAGGGGTTTTTGCCGAAACACACCAGCAGAGCAATGGCTTCGGTGCTATATCCATTGTGATTCTGGCGGCCATTGGCGGTCTGATGGTACCTACTTTTACGATGGACACCTCGATGAAAACGATTGCTAATGTTTCGCCTATGCATTGGTGCTTGCAGTCTTATTACGGTTTATTTTTGGAAGGCGGGCGTTTACGCGATGTGTTAGGCAACCTTGTTCCAATCATTTTGATCAGCCTCGTGTTCCAGTTTATAACTTTTTTGGGGCTGAAAAGAAAAAATTTAATATAATTACCAGATGGATACTACCGAACTAAAAGAAAAACTAAAAAGCCAGATCATATTATTTTTAAACCTGACCGACCTTACCCCGGCGGATATTGCGGACGATGAGCCTTTATTCGGCGATGGGTTGGGACTGGATTCGATCGATTCGCTTGAACTGATCGTATTGTTGAAACGCGAATACGGGATTACGATACAAGACCCAAAAGAAGGCCGAAAAGTGCTGGTGGATGTGAATACGATGGCGGATTATATTGTGAAGCATAGAGATTAGAGGTTAGTTGATTGGAGATTAGGTGGTTTCGGATTATCAATGCCCTTGTTGGTGTTGTCTACATAACCCCAGCGGGGTTAAATGTTGGTAGAAAAGAAAGCCAATATGAATCCCGTGCCGTTAGGTACGAAACAATAGGTAGCATACCTACGGCATGCAAAATGTTCAATAATTGCTTTTTTCTACCAACATTTTGCGCCGATGGCGCATCTTTAAATACCCGAACACCTATAGTGACACCAACAACAAAGGCGGAAAAAGGATAATTTGAATTAGCAATATATCTTCCTATCTTGGACTATACCTAATCACAATGAAAGCACTTTCCATTTTGTTATTAGCAATTTGTTTCTTTGCTTGCAAATCCCCTCATTCCCAGAGTTTACAGAATCCTGACCTTCACAATAGGGACACGCATGATTCTCATTTTTACATGAAAAAATTCTACTCTCAGGTTCATTTGAAGCAAAATGATAGTGCGATTATAACCGGCAAGCAGATTATTAAGTTAAAACCCAAAAATGCTTTAATTACATATGAAATCGGGGAGCTTTATGAGAAAACAGGGGACACGGTAACTTCCGTTGAATATTATAAACACGCATTAGTAATACTGAATGCTGTGCTTGATACTATGAATGTTAAAAGTGTGGACTACCATTTTCTAAGACTAAATAAAGCTGTAGTCCTTATTTTATTAGGTCAGCAAAAAGCAGGTGATGACATTCTTAGAGACTCGTATAATAATGAAGTCATTTACTCAAATAAACAATATGATCTATCATTATTGCACATGACGAGAAAAGAACTTATTTACGGCAAAGCCGCTAAGTAGGAAATTTTAAAATTAAATCCCTTTCCCTCATCACTTACCCAAACTAACTCTTTCTTTTGCCATGATGCCTTCGATGGCATCGCCAACTTCATGATCGGTATTGGCTTTAAAATCGAACCCTAATAGTTTGGCTATGCTTTGGGCCAATTGCTTGTGGTAGGTGATGGTTGTCGATTTAATGATACCATCAGGCGGGGTATCGGGACCAATAACGGCGAACCAGGTTTGCTCGGAATTGGGTATCCATGAACCATGACTGCGCCAGTTATCCAGAGGGATATCACCCCGCCCATGATCGCAGGTGATGATGAGGGTGGTTTTGTCCTTATATGTTGGGTCGGTTTGGATGTATTGCCATAATTCCTGGATGAAGGAATCCTCCATGTGCGCCTGGGTCAGATACATTTTGTAATTACCGGCATGGGCCATATCGTCCGTTTCATCAAAAGAGAGATACATCACGCGCGGCTTGTATTGTTTCAGGTACTCCTTGCCAAACTCATAGGTCATAAAATCGATACGGGTTTCATCCAGGTAATGCGGCGCCTGGTGCTGTATCACGTTAAGGTATTTTAACTGCGCATCAGCTTTGCTATCCTCAAAATTGGTATAACCGGCGTTCACCTTTAAACCCGAACGCTGTACATTCAATATCGCCGGGAACACTTCCCACGAGGCAAAAACCGCCACCTTATTTTCAAAGCCCTTTTGTTTGTTCAGATACTCCAGCACGTTAATGTTTGGATTTTGCACCGGGTTGTTGGTATTCATCCTTGCATCAGGGAAACCGGTAAATATCTCGTTATAGCCGGGGTACGAGAAGTGGAATTTATTAGCCACCTCGTCTTTATTGCCCATATCCCTGTCGCCGTACAGCTGTCCACCGTTTTCAAGGGTCGACCAAAAAAATGGCATCAATAACTTACGGCGCTCTTCTGCAGTCGCGGCCCAAAACTCTTTCCGTATCTCGGGTTTACTCTCGGTGTATTTGGAGTTGATGAGTGTCGAATCCGCACCGCGGTAAAGCTCCTGCCAGCGAAAACCGTCGAGCGTAACGATGATCACATTTTGGGTTTTGTGGCTTTGAGCGAAAAGCCCTGGTATGATGGCGAGTGTTAATAGCAATAAGCTAAACTTTTTCATATTTAAACCTGCTGTTTACACCACAAAAGTAAAGGCGGCAGGTTAAGCCCACCTTTACTGAAATTTAATTTAAAGGTTGTTGGTAATTTGTTGATTGTTAATAAAATCGGAGTGTGGTTGCCTAATATACATGCACCAGGGCCGACCTTGAATTTAAGTTAACCAATAAAAATCAGCGTCGCACCAGGCGTTCCTATGGAACGCAATGCATGGTTTATTGTTCCCTACCCACGAAACGTCCCTATGGGACGAAAAATGTTACCAAGCGTCCTGTAAGGACGCATGGTTGGTAGAAACCATATCAATAATCCATTTACGTTCCGTAGGAACGCTTGGTGATATTGAAATTCACAGCATTATGCAACAGGTTTTCTTTTCTGTCAACATCTAATCTGACAGGTTAGCATTTTAAATTAATACGTCAAAGAGCTTTTCGGTTGGTTTCACAAACAACCTGGTTAAACTTACCGGATCAATACACGGGGTGGCTTAAAGTATATATGATGGAATGCCGGACTATGGCAAATCAGTCAGCATGTTTGATTAAATAAAAATGTTTGAATGACGCTAAACTGGTGGTTTAGACGTGGATATTCTGAACTACTAAGATAGCTAAAAATATTAGTATTTGCAAGAATTTTTATAAAAAAAGAAGAGTTCCTGATGGGCAGGAACTCTTACAACCAATTATAAACCAAATATGAGAAGAGAGAGAGACGCAGAGGACGGGATCGAACCATCAATTTGCTGCCAGCCAGCGCTCCGCATAATATTTAGTAGTAAAACCAACCTGTGCTGAACTACCATGCGACAAATGTAATACTTTATTTTATATATTCTATATATTCTATAGAAATTATAGAATATATTTTATTTGAAGATAATTTCCTCAATTTGTTGGTGACAACACCAACAAAGGCGAGTTAGGTAAACCCCGCCCTGCACCCGCCCCAAGGCGGGAATCACACAGCCCACCACTTTAAAAGAATCTTCATAACGTCTATGGCACCAGCAAAGGCGAGCATACAATAATTTTAAGCTTATGTAGCGGGTGAACTGCTATTGATCACCCCTTCGGGGAAGATGAGTTTGAAGGTGCTGCCTATACCTTGTTCTGATTGTACTTCGACTTTAATGCCATGAAAACCGGCAATTGACTTTACAATAGGCAAACCCAGGCCAAAGCTATCCTGCATGGACTGGCTGAATTTTTTGAAGCGGTTAAAAATAAGGGGCAGCAATTCAGGGCTGATGCCAACTCCGGTATCCGCAATTTCTATAATGAAAGATTTGTTATCCTGCGTTCCGGTGATCTTTATTTCCCCACCTTCCTTGTTGTACTTTATCGCGTTATTGATGAGGTTGAAAAACAGGTTGAATAGCAAAAATTTATTGACGTTGGTCAGCCGCCATTCTTGTGGTATGGCAATTTCGCAGTTGATACTTTTTTCCTGGAAACGGATGGATATCTCGTCATAAACTTCATGCACAAGTTCCTGAACCGAAACCGTATCTTCTTTCAAAAACTGGTCGTTTTCAATTTGCGATATCAGCAGCAAGGTTTTGGTAATGCTTTTTAATCGGTTCAATATTTTCTGCATCTCCAGCAGCCGCACTTTTACCTCGTCAATGATATCCTCCTGCGCAAACATATTCTCGATCTTTGATTGCAGGATGGATATCGGTGTCATTAACTCGTGCGATGCGTTGGAGATAAACTCGCGCTCCTTCTGAAATGTATTCTCAATGGTTTGGATCATTTTATGAATACTGATATCCAGGTATTCAAAGTCCGAGGTGTTTGTCCGTACCTTTTTATAGGGCGTATGGTGAGGGAACTTGTGCCCAATGAGTTTGGTTTTAATAATCATCCCCAGGGGCCTTAATACATAGGTAGAATAAAACTGATCGGCCAGAATAGTAAGGAGTATCATACCCAAAAGCACCTCAAGGGCTATATTTTGTAAGGGCGTAGTGGTTTCGTTGATGGTATCTATACTTTTCCCGATCTCGAGCAGGTAGTTTTGCTTACCATTTTTAAACGTATGACTTAATATCCGGTATTGAATGGTATCGCCTTCAACCAGGCGCTTTTCATTTTGAATAATGTCGATATTCTCCCCTGATGAATCCACATCCAAACTCACATATTCTTCCTTTAGCAAGGCGTTATAGCTACCGTACCCTTCGCCATTTTGGATATAGTTTTTTATGCCCGGCCCTTTTACTATCTCCAATACTTTATCTTTTTGCTTACGGAGCCAGCTATCGGTATATTTCTGATTGATATCCCTGATCAGCATCGGTAACAACAATACAAACAACACCACAATTACCAGTTTTGAAATGGTATTAAACAGCGTTAGTTTGGTTCCGAGTTTCAAGTACTTAATTGTTAATGTTTATCCTGTAACCTAAACCGCGCACGGTCTCTATCCAGTCGGGTGGGCCATACACATTCAATTTCTTCCTGATATTTTTGATGTGGGCATCAATATAATTGGAATCATAGTCATCATTAACCACGCTGCCCCATATATGTTCGCTTAACTGCGAGCGAGTAAGCGTCCTGTTTTTATGCAGGATCATGTAGGCCACCAGGTCAAATTCCTTTTTTGTAATGTTATTTACCAGGGTTTCTCCATGGGCGATGGTACGGTTGGTCAGGTCGATCAAAAATTCACCTAACAAAACCGTTGAGTTTTTCAGCCCGAATTTTCGGCGTGTGATGGCCTGCATCCTGCTTTGCAGCTCCAATAACGAAAACGGCTTGGCCAGGTAATCATCGGCGCCCAGGTCCAATCCTTTTATGCGGTCATACACTTCGGCGCGCGCAGTCAAAATAATACAGGCCGCTTCGGGGTTATATTTTTTCGCTTCCTTGAGCAGATCGAGACCTTCATAATCGGGTAGGCCCAAGTCTATCAAAATAAAATCGTACAGGTTTATCGCAATTCTTTCGGATGCGGATGAGCCGTCGAAACAAATGTCGCAGATGTAGTTACAACTGGTCAAAAATATTTCCAACTCAGCTGTTAGCGCTTTTTCGTCTTCAACAATCAGGACATTCATGCAGGTTTAATAAAAAACGTAATAAAACGTCAGGTTATAGAACGATTCCTTGTGGTTCATTAATATACCCTCAACATTTACCGGTATCGAATATTTATAGGAGAACTCAAAAGTGTAATGTGGCCTGTTGTATGCTATGGGTATTTTGAAGCTATAATTCAACGCGTTAAATTCACTGTTATCCCTGGCATACTTTGGATTATATACAGGTAACACTGCATCGTTATGCCCCAAGTCCAAATCACCCGGATGGTTCATAGAATATTTCTGCACAAAGTTTTGCGTACCAAGGATAATATTGACGGAAGGAGTAAACGACAGGTAATCCTTATCATCAAATATGCTCCAGTCGGTTTCAATATATTTGGAATTGCTTATGGTAATGAAGAAGTCGGAAGACTGTCCGAATAAATAATCAAGGATAACGCTCGATTTCAGAATTTTCCAGTCGTAGGCATTTTTGAAATTGATATCATTGGATGAGGACGACTTAATGATCAGCGCGTTCCTGTCAAAAAAGAACCTGGTATAACTTATATTACCCGAGAACTTCGGAGAGAGGGTGTAAAGGTATCCTAGCCCCAAATCAGTTTCATCAATTGTAGGTATAGAAGTGAACACCTTATAAGCCGAACCGTAAATGAATATCCCCGATTTAGCATTGTAAATAACATCTGTATTTAGGAAAGGATACTTAACAGGGCCTGTACGCCCAAAAAAGCTTGCATCGCTGCCAAGAGATATCCCGGCTGAAATAGATCTTTTCCTAACTATGGTATCAGTATCGGCCGTTATCCTGCCATACGGGCTAAAAGTGCTGTGCTTATAGCTTACCGCGCCGGCATTAAAACAAATGGCTAAAAAAAACAGTATGCAACTATATTTCATTTCTTTAATACTCGATTGTCCTGTAAATTGATTTTGTTAATTCTCATTTCTTCTCGGTATTTCAGGAGGTCGCTCTAAACCGGGAGGTCGGCGCTGCCTTTTTGGTTTCACATTAGGTTTAGTAGTTGCCCCTCCTTTATCATCAACTTTTTCGGGCTTGGGTAAACGCTTCGCTTTTGTTATTTCCTTTATTTTCTTTTTATCGTCAATCTCCTGCTGTTTTTGTTTGGCTGTTTTATTAGTGATCGTATCAGTAGGAATCTCTCTAAATGAATCGGGCCGCACCCTATGTTTTTCTGAAACATACGAATGACGGCCTGCACTGATCTTAGCGGAAGATATCCATGGTATGAGTATCAATAACAGGACAATATACACAAACCACTTAATCATTTGTAAGGAAGAAAATTAAAAATCTTTTCAAATACTATCAATCAAAATGTTTAAAGCACAACCGCGGTTAAAACTCTGATGTTTATAACCGCGTGTCTTATATCTCAAAAATGTAAATTTTTCAGCAGTATAATGTATTACCGGTAAGGAATTATACTTACTTATGGTAACTATAGTTGGTTTATAAATCTTATGAATTAATTTAAGGCAGGGTATCTCTCAAAATCGTATGGCCGCAAAACCAGGTTACGGCCATAAATCATTTGATAGGGGTATGATCTAAGTTAAGTAATTAACTTCTTTTGAAGTATAAATACGGTTATGATCATCAATAATAACACAGGCAAGCTGTTGTAATTGATTGATCAGGTAAAGCCCCGCGTTTACACCCATCAGCATTATTGGCGTTGCCATCGAGTCTGAAAGTTCTGCAGTCGGGCTAACAATACTTACACTTTTCAGGACGCTTACCGGGAAGCCTTTTTTAACATCCAGGTTTTGTAAGTGCTTTTTATTGCTGATGGTCGCATTTTTTTCAAAATTGCCTGATGTAGCAACGGCCATGCCGCTAATATTTATATCTGAAAAAGGTTGTTTTATTTGCTGCGGGTCTGCTGTCGCGATGGTCCATGGCTCATTATCAGGTTGCAGCCCCCAGGTAAGCAGATCACCACCGGCATTGATCACCCCGCTGCTTACACCCGTCATTTGCAAAATATATTTTGCCCTGTCGGCAGCGTACCCTTTGCTCATGGCGCCAAAGCCAATGCGCATTCCTTTTTCTTTCAAAAAAACTGTTGTGTTTTCAAAATTCAACACCACCTGCCTGTAATTTGTAAATCGTACCGATTTACGCTCTATCTTTTGAACACCGATCTTTTTTTCGGCATTATAAGTGATATCAAATGTACCCTGCGTAAGCTCAGATATTTTTAACGAACGGTCTATCAACCTGAAAATTTCGGCGCTAACCTTTACCGGCCTTAAGCCTGCATTGCGGTTAATTTCATTGATCTGGCTGCCATCGCTAAATGCGCTGAGCAGTTTTTCGACCCTGCTGATCTCGGCAACTGCATCATCGATGCAATTATCGGCCCAGGCAGAGTCGTTACCAACCACGCTAATTTCAAATCGATTTCCCATCAGGCGCATAGTACGTCTGAAAATACTGGAGTCGTTATTATATGTTTTTACTGCTAACATGGGCAATGAATTTAACACAGATTTCACTATTACTATGATGATTCCTAATCAGGGGGCAGAGTACATCATTTAATTAATTCGAAATTAACCTCCTATTATGAAAATAAGATGAAAAAGCAATTTGAGTATTGCTTTATATGAAAATGCCCTGTTAATATTTATGAACATATTAACAAATACCAGAAATTGTTATTTGTTTTTTAAGCGATGGTGCCTTCTTTTAATTTTTCGGCATTCTCCGCAAACTGCAATGCTTCCAGTATTTCCTGCAGGTCGCCGTTTAATACACCCGGTAAATTATAGATAGTTAGGCCGATGCGGTGTTCGGTTAAACGCCCCTGCGGATAGTTGTACGTCCGCACTTTTGCCGAGCGGTCGCCGGTTGAAACCATGGTTTTACGCTTTTTTGAAATTTCTTCCAAATGCTTTTGCAATTCCATTTCGTATATCCTTGAGCGTAATACCTGCAGCGCTTTATCGTAGTTTTTCAACTGCGATTTCTGGTCCTGGCATTGCGCAATTATACCGGTCGGTATATGCGTTAGCCTCACGGCCGAATAGGTTGTATTTACTGATTGCCCGCCCGGCCCTGATGAACAAAACAGATCCTTACGTATATCGCTTACATTCAACTCGATATCAAACTCATCCACTTCGGGCAGCACTACCACTGATGCTGCGGAAGTATGCACACGCCCTTGTGTTTCTGTATCAGGTACGCGCTGCACCCGGTGCACGCCCGATTCATATTTTAATGTTCCGTAAGCGCCTTCTGCCAAAACATTAAAAACAATTTCTTTATAACCACCGGCTGTACCTTCGGTGTAGTCAACCAGTTCCGTTTTCCATCCGCGTTTTTCGCAGTAACGCATATACATACGGTAAAGGTCGCCGGCAAAAAGCGCAGCTTCGTCACCACCAGTACCACCGCGGATTTCGACTATCGCATTATTTGAATCTTCAGGGTCTTCGGGTATCAGCATCAGGCGGATGTGTTCTTCCATTTCTTCCTGCTTTGCCAGCAATTCGTCCAGTTCAATTTTAGCCATCTCCCTAAACTCCTCGTCCTTTTCAGTGGCCAATATCTCTTTGTTGGTATCGATATTGCTCATGATATTACGGTAGATATTATACTCGTCAACCACTTTCGTCAGATCCTTATATTCCTTGTTCAACTGGGCATAACGCTTCATATCGGCCATTACATCCGGGTTGCTCAATTCTGTTTCTACATCTTTCCAGCGTTGGTTTATCGCTTCTAATTTCTCTAACATAATACTTTACCTAAATCCCTCTCTGAAGAGAGTGTATTGAATTTGATTTTTAAAAATCGCACAAAAATACGAAATTTTAAGCACAATTTTAAGTATAGGGAAGCTACGGATGATGTTATTACACTTGAATTACAAGGGTTTTTCGAAGTATTCGAGCCTGAGATCTGTTCCGTCAAACACAGCGTACGAATTGTAACTTATCCATTCGCCCAGGTTAATATAGCGGCTGTGCTCGTCAAGCTGAATATCCAAGGGCCTGTGACGGTGACCGAAAACCAGGTAATCGTAATATTCCTTTTTTAATGTTTCGCGACAAAAGATCACTAAATACTCCTGCCGGGCCAGTATGATGGCGGCTATTTTTTCATTAGCGACACGGCTATGGCTGGACCAATAATTAGCTAACCCTACCCCGAAATTTGGGTGGATGCGTGCGAACAGCCATTGGCATAAGCGGCTCCTGAATATCTTTTTTAAGAATTTATAAGAGCGATCGCCCGGCCCGAGGCCGTCGCCGTGATGGAGGAAGAATTTTTTACCGTTACGCTCTATCACCAATTCGTTAGTGATGATGGTCGCGCCAAACTCTTTGGTGAAATAATCGAACATCCACATATCGTGGTTGCCTTTGAACATATAGATCTTAACACCAGCGTCCGCCAGTTCGGCCAACTTGCCAAAAAAGCGCACATATCCTTTGGGCACTACTGTCCTATATTCGAACCAGAAATCCAAAGCATCGCCCATGATAAAAACCTCGGCGGCATCCGCTTTGATCATATCCAGCCACCGTACCAGCCGTGCTTCACGTTCGCGGCTCGACGCATAACTTGGGGCGCCTAAATGAAAGTCGGATGCGAAATAAAGTTTGTTGCGGGTTGACATTGGTGGCAAAAGTACGGTATTGGGGGGAGATTTGGAATTTCGGATGTCGGATCTCTGATTTCGGATTTAAACTTACAGTGTGATGTCGTCAATATTATCAATCAACTCGCTTTTCATAAAAGTAACCTTTTTCTCAAGTAATTCTGCTAGTTCTAAAGTCGGCTCCGCGTTGAAGGGATAGCAGTCATCAACACTAATTCCTGCCTTAATATTATTTATCCAGTCTTCAGCTAACCCCACATAATTTTCAACTACTTCTTTTGTCGTTTTAATCCCAAAAGTGTCCAAATACATTGATGGAATATCCCCGACAATTATCCATAAAAAATCATCTTCGCTACTTGCTGTATTTTCAATCTCAAAAAGAAATATACAAAATACTCTCCCGATATTAGTGTAAAGATTAACACTTCTTATCTCCTGGCACCATTCAAAACTATTTAGGTAATTTTCGGCTTTCTTATATAATTCAATTACTTCAGAATGGAATTCTGTTTTGCTGGTAATGCTTTTATAATTGATGGGGTAATCCATAATTTAGTAATCTAAGATATAAATAAAACTCTTTAGCATTAATATACTTATCTATCCATGAACTCCATCCTCCATATCCTCAACGGCGACGCCACCGCTTACAGTTTTGAAGAAACCGGGCTTGAAGGCGATATACTGGTTTGGCGCGAAATACTTTCGCAGGGGCCTTTGCTGGAGGATATTTCATCGGCTGATTTCTGGAATATACGCTCGGAATGGATACGTCAGACTTTTAATGACACCTCCGATAATTACCGCGGAAAAGTGGTTAATCCATTGGAAAAGTTAAGCGAGCCTTATGATGAGATCAACCTGTGGTTTGAGTTCGACCTGCATTGCCAGGCCAACATGCTTGGCGTACTGGCTTTATTGAGTAAGAAAACCGACCTTTCGGCCCCGGCAATTTATTTAGTATGCCCGGAAGAATATCCGGGTGTAGAAGATTTCAGGGGAATGGGACAATTGAACAGCGAGCAATTGGAAGACCTGTATGACGACCGCATGAGGCTTAACGAATGGGAATTTACTTTGGCATCGCAGGCATGGAAGCTGTACGTAAACGGGGATGATACCTCTTTAGAAAAATGGCTCGATGAAAACACTTTCTGGGGCAACCTGCCTTCGCTCAAAGCAGCATTGCAGGCGTACCTGAAACGCATCAGGTTCAACAACAATGGCTTAAATTATATCGAACAAAAACTGCTGGATATTTATAATGGCGGCATCACCTCAAGGCTTGAAATTTACGATGCCTTTTGGCAAACAGAAAAAATATACGGCATGGGCGATGCGGAAATTGATATCTATCTTAAGAGACTCGTTGACAAGAAAATGATCAGCCTATAAAATAGTGGCAGTTCTTTAGTTTGAAGGATTTGACAACTTTCAAAAAGTTGTCAAATATAAGCTTACAATAACCTGTTGTTTAATACTTCTTTTTTGATCGACCCCATCGGGGTCCAATGTTGGTAGAAACACACCATTTAAAAATTCCATGTGCCGTAGGTACATCACCTGGCCAGCCTTCCAGTTTCGTACCTACGGCACGGAAAATGGTTTGTTTTTATTATTCTACCAACATTTCGCTCCTGACGGGGCGATCCTTCTAAAATCAATAAGTGGCAGTTTTTAATAGCAGTGGCAGCTCTTTAAAAGATTTGACAACTTTTTAAAAGTTGTCAAATCTGATTTCTATGTCAATTGGTTGTTGCCGCGACGGTTGGCGTTGGGTCACTTTCATTTTTGATCCTGTCGATCGCGGTAACTACATATAGATAGGTTTTGCCCCTTTCTGTTGTTTTATCCTCATAAGCTGTATCGGCATTGTATGCAATATGCAGGATATATTTAGGATTGTTCAAATCAACAGAATCTGTCCCGGCAAAACGATAAACTACGTAACCATAAACAGACTCTCCATCCTTTGCCGTATCCGGTGTGTTCCAGTTTAGCATTACCCCTCCAGTACTTGGTTTAGCTACCAGGTTTTTTGGGGCATTTGGCGGAACGGAATCGAGCCACAGCATTACCGGCGGCAATGCGGGGTATTTGTAGAAATTGGTTCTTAGCGAATCAGTAAAGCCAATCGGGTTACGCATCAGCGAGTTTTGGCTGAAATAGATACTGCCCTGCACCCGCGGGTTATTCCTGATATACCTTAACTGGTTTGGTAATTCGGATGGGTTTTTAAACGCCCTTGATTTTGGCTCGAAAGCCCGGTAAGGCGCCTGCCCCACATACAAATGCCGACCAAAAGTATTATCGCTCCACCAATCAACAAGGCTTTCAAATGCAGCCAGGCGATGCCCGAACTGCCAGTATATCTGCGGCGCGATGTAATCTATCCAGCCTTCTTTTATCCATTTGCGGGTATCGGCATATTGTTCGTAATAAGAATCCCTGCCGTTTGTTTTGGAACCTTCAGGGTCCTGCCTTATATTTTTCCATATCCCGCTTGGGCTGATACCGAATTTCATTTCAGGTTTATGATCATGGATACTATCGCCCAGCCTTTGTACCAGCACATCCACATTATTACGGCGCCAGTCTTTAATGTCAGTAAAATTGCCGCCGTATTTTCTAAATGCTGTATCGTCGGCTATTTTCTGACCTGCTTCGGCATCAGGGTAAAAATAATCATCCATGTGTACGCCGTCGATATCATAATTATCAACCACGTTTAATATCACCTGTATAATATAATCGCGCACCTCGGGCAAACCGGGGTTAAACAATTTGATACCGCCATAAACGAAGAACCACCCCGGCTGCAAATTGGTAATATGGTTTGGACTAAGGCTTTTAAAATTACTATCAAAAGTTGCTCGATAGGGATTAAACCAGGCATGAACCTCTATCCCCCGTTTGTGGGCCTCTGTTATAGCAAATTCAAGCGGGTCATAAAACGGGTCGGGCGCCTGCCCCTGTTTACCGCTCAACCACCGCGACCATGGCTCGGTACCCTTGGCGTAAAAAGCGTCGGCAGCAGGGCGCACCTGCAACATGATAGCATTAATACCCGCTCTTTGGTCGGCATCCAGTATGGCTATTAATTGTTGTTTTTGTTTGTCTGACGATAAATGAACGTCGCTTGGCCAGTCGATATTTACCACCGTAGCTATCCACACTCCCCTGAACTCGCGTTTGGGCTCTGTTTTAACAATTGGTTTTATTTTGATAACGTGTGTGGTATCTGTTTTGATAATATGTGTAGTATCTGTTTGTGCCCTTGCATTAAGAAGAAAGATAAAAAGGGTAGAAATAAGAAGGAGAAAATATCTGTGTACACGCATCCGTAGGCCTATTTTAAAAGCTGCAAAGATATAAACTCATCCAGCTGTTTCTTTATTGTATGATGAAATTATGGCTGCTTTTTGGGTTTTTACTATTTTGTACTTACTTTTAACCCGCATCTGCCGAGAAATTATAGCCTATGAAAGAAATCATTTGTCATATTTTTCTCATTTTTGCGCCTAATTATTTTTACAAGGATGTAAACAATTGATTAAGATTCCTGTTACATCAAAAATATTTACGCCTTTAAAGCTTAAAGAAGTATAATTTATTTGCTGATTGGCTGTTAAACAGCCTTTACTAAACTCCAAATTAAAAACTAAAAAAAACCGCTATGGAAAATCAATCTGGGCAAACACCTAAAAAAAATTCAAACGTAATCTATTTTCTGATTGTTGTGGTTTTGGCTTTGCTGGGAACTGATGTGTACCTGTATCTTCAAAAAAATAAGTCGGACCAAAAGATTGTTTACGTAGATCACGAAAAAGAAAGATTAACAAGCGAACTAGACAGTCTTGAAAATCAAATAGAACAGGTAAACACCGGTAAAGCAAAAATGTCAGTAGAAATGCGGGCAAAAAATGATTCTCTGCAAGCAAAGATCAAAACATTGCGCGTAGAACTGGCCAAAGGAAAGCTAACCTCTGCCGAACTTGGAAAAGCCAAAGAAGACGTAAAACAACTGAGGTATTTTGTTACCAAATACACTGCTGATATTGAAGAACTAAAAAAACAAAATACATCTTTAACAAGCGAAAGGGATACGCTTAAAACCAACCTGGCCACTGTTAGTGATAAAGCCACTACCTTACAAAAACAAAACCAGGACCTCGACACCAAAGTGAAGATAGGGCAGGCTTTAAAAGTGGGCAGCACCAGTATTGTTGCTTACAAAATAAAAGGAAGCGGCAAGGAAGTGGATGTAACCCGTGCAAGCCCTGCTAAAAAGATCAAGATCAACTTTACTGTTGCAAGCAATACTCTTGCGGATAAATCGATGCATGATATTTATGTACGCATCATTGACCCTACCGGCAACTTGATCACCGCGTCAGACTCACAGTCTTTTACAGCCGATGGGCAAGATCTGCAATACACCTACAAAACATCCATTGATTTTAAGGATGATGGTACCACCTATACTATTGACTGGGTGAACCCAACCCTGCCTTTCCAGAAAGGCACTTATACGGTATTGTTATACGCCGATGGTGCAAGCATGGGTAAGGGCAGCACATTCAGTTTAAAATAAAAGGAATTATCTTATCATAAAAAAACCTGCTTGTATCAGAACAAGCAGGTTTTTTTATGCTTCACCAACCATCAGACAGCCTCGGGTAGACTGAAATAAAAGGTAGTGCCAGTACCGATAACGGTTTCGAACCATACCTTACCACCGGCATTTTCAATAGAGTTTTTTACAAATGCGAGGCCCAGGCCCGTGCCAGAACTTTTAGTGGTGAAATTAGGCTCAAATATTTTTTCGCGAAGGTTTTCCGGTATGCCATTTCCATTATCCTTTATACTGAGCAGGATGTTTTTATTCGTGATCAGGTAGTTGATCTCAATTATACCCGGCCTTCCGTATGGCGTAGCCTCGATAGCGTTCTTTAGCAAGTTGTTAAAACTTCGCAATAGCTGGTCGCGGTCCGCATTGATAAAAAATGGTTTGGTGGGTGCGGTGAATAAAATTTTAACATTATCCATTTGATTGAAAATATTGACGGCCTGGGTCAGCATATCAAAAATATCAATATGCACGATCCGCGTGTCGGGCATTTTTGCAAAGGCCGAAAATTCTGATGCAATTGATGCGAGGCTCTCGATCTGTTCAACAAACGACTTGCTAAACCTTTCAAACTTCTGGTCAAATTTCGGGTCTTTATCCCTCCACGATTTCTCAAGCAGCTGCAAACCAAGTTTTAATGGCGTCAACGGGTTTTTGATCTCATGGGCAACCTGCTTTGCCATTTCGCGCCAGGCGCTTTCCCTTTCTGATTGCGCGAGTCTTTGGGCGCTAAGCTCCAAAGCGGCAATCATATTATTATATTCCGTTATCAATTCACCTATCTCATCATTACGTTTCCATTTGATGGGTTCGTTCTTTTGGCCATAAATAGTTTTGCTCAGGCTAAGCTGAATAATATTTAACGGGTTGGTGATCTGCCTGGCTATAATGATGGCCAGCAGGCCAATAGCGATAAAGATCAACGCATAAATATTGATCATGGCATTCAGCAATGAGCCTACGCGTTGCTTATAGTCGGCCTCGTTCGAAAAATATGGCAGCTCTAAATAACCCACAGTAACCTCTTTTGAATTTTTTATCGGCACATAAGCCGCTTTATAATTCAACTCGCCTACTATCTCGTTATTTATATACTCTGATTTTTGAAATTTATTTAAATAAATATATGCCCTGGCATGTATCCGCCTGGCAAGTAAACCATACTCATAAATTTTGGGCTGTGTGGAGATCAGTTCTTCTCCCCTGGTATTAAAGAAAGTAAGATCGGTGGCATAAGTATTGGCAAATGCATCAAACCTGACCTGGACATCCTCATTAATATGATTGATGGCATTGTTAAAGTTGCCATCTTCAAAAGCTTTGGCTATCCTGGATATCTTGTCGCTTATCATGGTGTCCTGCTGCTCGTTGTATTGATCAATGATGGATATGTAGGTTATTACACCTACCAATACCAGGGTGATCACCACTGCTAAAACTATAGAAAACTGGATGCGGGTTTTGTAAAGGATCTTATCAAAGTTGAGGCTAAGTACCCATTGAAAGTAATTGTCTTTCCTGTATAATATCTTTATCCGGGCCAATAGCCATCTTATTGTGATAACAAACACGCTAAAAAATAAGAAAACTATAAAAAAGAAAGTGACAGAGGTAATTGTATTGAGAACAACGTCCTCCTCCTTACTTATAACGACCAGGTTGCGCTTACTGGGCTGATAGATCAAATGACTATACCTGCTCGAAAAATTATATCTTGATGGTTCGTTACTGCTGGTTGTTTTAAACAGGTATTCCTTAGCCTTACCCTTAAATTCGTTATTGACCAGGCTGTAAACATATTTACCTTTCTGGCTGATCAGTTTGCCATCAGCATAAAAGGCGTAGGAGTAGTTTTTAAAATCATCAACCGATTGATCTTTACCTTCGACCAACAATTCGGGGAATGAGTTTTCGCCCTGTAATGATTTTGATTGTAATTGAATAACGATCATTCCCAGGCTATTATCGCCATCAAATACCGGCAGCATGGCCAAATAACTCTGTACGCCGAAGGTTTCGTTATCGCGATAAAAATATTTTGTATCAGGGACCTTAAAATAGGAGTTAAAAATCACCATTTCTTTAAAGTCATTTAACGCCAGGTTTTTGTCTATCGACAAAGGCACATCTTTACTGTTATACTCGTTTATTTTTAGCTCATATTTGGTTAAATAGCCGTCAAAATACTGTTTCTGAAAATAGTTTTTTAAATAATCGTTATGGTGGGTAGTATCGCTAAAGTATTGTTTGATAAAGGGATCAGTGAGTATTTGTTTTTCGATTTTTCTGAAAATATCATCTGCCGGGTGATCATCAGGCGTTACCAGTTTCTGAACCAGTCCTTTACGGGTTTCTTCCTCTTTGATGGACTGGAAATGATTAAGTTTTATTGATGAAACAATAGAGCACAGCAATATGATACTGACCAGCGCGCCTGATGTGATCTTGCCATGATCGTACCTGTAGGCATACGCCCTGATAAACACCCAAACTGCCGAAAGTATATAAAACAAAGTAAAGCCATCGCTATATATAGCCGTAATTAAAGTACTTGTGGCTATACCCAATAAGAATAATGTAATTTGATGCGAAACCGGAACTGAAAGCCTGGTGCATATTGTCAGGATTATTTCGGTTAACAAATAGAATATCAAAAAAGCGAAACATAGCATTAACACCCCAATGATGCTGAGACCCGAAAGGTTAAGTACATTATTTACATCAAAGCTGATCCCTGAATGAATAACCAACCCATGGAACAACCTCAATAAAGAAGTGGAACTTATAAGCAAAATTAAAACGCCTGCAACTACGATCGCATAACCGGCAATTTTATTGAAAACGTGTTTTAATAGTTTATCCTTATGGCGGTAAACAAAGGTGGTAAACCAACTAATACTCAATATGTTGATACAAAAGTCGCCGAATGTGGGGTAAAGATCCCCGGAGCCATAAAGGAGAGGGTCGAAAATATCGGGCCTATAAGTAAAATCGGGCCATCCATAATGCAGGTTAATGAACCTGACCAGGGTTATAAATGTGCCCAAGAGAACAAATGACAGATATACATACCCCTTGTCGGCGATATAATTGCAAATATTGTGTATCAGCAGGCACAAAACGATCAAACATAACCCCCAAACTATTACCTCGAAATAGAAGAACTTATGACTAACCTGATTCTGTTTTACCTTTACCGAGAACAGGTAAGTATGGTCGGTGCTATGAATATCATAAGTGGTCCTGTCTGTAAAATCCGCTATTTCAATATTGTTATCATTCAATAAATTTTTAGCAAAAGTATTTTTAAGGAATTTATTCTGGAAAGGGTAGTTTAATTTGATAGGAATAAGAAAGATAGCTGAAAACCTACCCTCGCTTTTTTTTATTATTTCATAATACCCGTTTGGCTCTTTTGAAAACGAGTATCCCTCACGGATCAACTCGGGATGCTTGGGTATCACTTTTATACCGCTCCAAAAAGCTAAATGATCATTTTTGAATGTCAGGGCCCATATATTTTCATCGGTAGTGAAGGTTTTAATGGTTTTGAGACCTTCTTTCTCATCATTTTCGACCGTCTTTAATTTATCAAAGCTTTCCCTGTCATTTATGATATCATTTACAAAAGTTTCCTTTTTTTGCAGGTTATCCTCAAGTGTTTGCGCGGTTTGATACAGGTTATTTTTAGGCGTGTAGGTTTTTTGGACGATAATTGCCGTCAATAATAAGCTGGCAAATACTAAAGCCAGCAATAAACGAATTTTTGCAGAGGCAGTCAAGATTTCAATAGGAGGTATAAAAGTCCAATATAAGAAAAAAGCCACTCCTTTTACCAGGAATGGCTTGTAATATTATTGCGGTAAGGCGGCGCTGCTGGTAATTACGGCCCTGTCTGCTTTTTTAACAAGGCCCTGCAACACATTTCCGGGTCCCACTTCGGTAAAAGAAGTTGCCCCGTCTTCCAGCATGTGCAGCATCGTTTGCGTCCATCTAACCGGGCCCGTTAGCTGTGCAATTAAGTTGTGTTTTATCTTAGCCGGATCGGTATAAGGCTTGGCATCGATATTCTGATAAATAGGGCAAACCGGTTCTTTTATTTCTGTATTTACAATGGCGTGTTCCAGCTCAAGTTTTGCTGTTTCCATCAGGGGCGAATGAAACGCACCGCCGACATTCAGCTTAAGCGCCCGTTTTGCACCGGCGGCAAGCAGTTTTTCGCAGGCATAATCAATACCAGCTATACTACCTGATATGACCAGTTGGCCGGGACAATTATAATTGGCCGGCACCACAACTTCAGTTGCCCGGTGACAAATATCTTCTACCGTAAAATCATCCAGGCCTAAAATTGCCGCCATGGTTGATGGCTGTATCTCACAGGCCTTTTGCATGGCATTAGCACGTGCGGCTACCAAACGAAGTCCATCCTCAAATGATAATGCCCCGGCAGATACCAATGCTGAAAATTCGCCCAATGAGTGACCGGCAGCCATATCGGGTTTAAAATCATTTCCCAATACTTTAGCCAGTATTACCGAATGTAAAAAGATAGCCGGTTGGGTAACGTTTGTTTGTTTCAGATCCTCATCCGTACCATTAAACATGATATCGGTGATGCGGAAACCTAATATCTCATTGGCTTTTTCAAATAATTCACGGGCTTCTTCAGACTGTTCATACAGATCCTTACCCATGCCTACAAACTGGGCGCCTTGCCCTGGGAAAATATATGCTTTCATTGTTAAAGATTAGAGATTGGTGATTAGAGATTAGTGATGCGAAATTAAAAAACTAATCTCTAATCACTAACCTCTGATCACTGAAACTCAACTGAGTTTCGACGATATCAAATTTAAGAACTCTGTGCGGGTTTTTTCCTTTAAAAATTCGCCCGTAAATGCCGAAGTGGTAGTTACCGAATTTTGTTTTTGTACCCCACGCATACTCATACACAGGTGACGACATTCTATTACGATACCCACACCCAGCGGCTGCAGTGTTTCCTGTATGCAGTCCCTTATTTCGTTGGTCAGGCGTTCCTGCACCTGCAGGCGGCGGGCGAAAACATCAACGATGCGTGGTATCTTGCTGAGGCCCACAACATGTCCATTTGGTATATAGGCTACATGTGCTTTACCAAAAAATGGCAGCATGTGGTGTTCGCACATCGAATAAACTTCTATGTCTTTTACCACCACCATCTGGCTATATTCCTCTTTGAACATGGCCGAGGTCAGTATCTCCTTCGCATTCAGGTCATATCCTTGCGTGAGGTATAACATGGCTTTTGCAATTCTTTCGGGAGTTTTTAATAATCCTTCCCGTTTGGGGTCTTCGCCAATTTGCTGTAAAACGCTGTGATAATGTTTGCTCAGGCTATTGATCAATCCGGGATTATACCGGTCGATCTTGGTATAGCCTTCCATTTCATCATCATCGTCCTGGATAGTAGGTTCGTTACTCATTTTGCAGGTTTAGTCGCCAAAGTATTCGGCGGAATTATTTTCGGTTTCATACAACTTCACCGAATGTAAAAAAACACCTTTATACTCTTCTATCGGTGCTTTTAACTGGTTAAATATCTCGATGCACAGCAATTCGGTCGAGGCCATTTTGCCTGCCATAAAAGGGACATCTTTGTTGATGTTTTTATGATCCAGCTTTTCTATCACACGGTCGTTGATGATTATCTTGAGTTCTTTCAGATCCATCAAATAACCCGTTGCGTGGGTAACTTCGCCTTTAACCGTTACAAATAAATTGTAATTATGGCCATGCCAGTTGGGGTTGGCACATTTGCCAAACACCTCTGCATTCTTTTCTTCGCTCCATTCTTCACGGTACATCCTGTGCGCAGCGTTAAAATGCTCTTTCCGTGTAATATATATCATCATAACAATAATTGCCGCAAATATACAAAACAAAAACAGGGGTTTGTTTTATCTTAGCTGTCAAAATAAAGCCATTATGCGTGTATTGTTGGTAGCGGCTACTCAACCAGAGATAGGGATATTGATTTCGGATTTCGGATTTCGGATTTCGGATTTGGATAAACCGGAATGTTATTCACTCACAACTCACAACTCACAACTCACAATACTCATTACCGGCGTTGGCATGGTGGCTACCGCTTTTGCTTTAGGAAAACACCTGGCCATCCATAAGTATGATTTGGCTATTAATTTAGGTATTGCAGGTAGTTTTGATAGAGATATTGCTTTAGGAGAAGTAGTTGAAGTGATTGAAGACAGCTTCTCGGAATTAGGTGCAGAGGATGATGAAAAATTTATAACGATTGACCAATTGGGTTTTGGCGAAAGTGAATTTAAGCCATCGGCACGACTTTATGATTTTGGATTAACTCATATCAGGCAAGTATCGGCCATAACAGTCAACACCGTGCATGGAAATGATAGCAGTATCAAAAAACTAACCGACCGCATACAACCCCAATTAGAAAGCATGGAAGGCGCGGCATTTTTCTATGCCTGTAAACAGGCGGGGGTTCCGTGTCTACAGATCAGGGCAGTGTCAAATTATGTGGAAAAACGTAACCGTGATGCCTGGCAGATAGGGCTCGCCATTAAAAATCTCAATAGCTTTGCTGCTGATCTTTTGAATCAAATGGATCGCCGCTGATTCATTCACCAAGGAAATCTTTAACTCTACTAAAACTGGTAATATGTTACGTGATACTTTGAAATTGCTTTTTAACCGGGATCTTAATCTCCTAAAAGTTGAGATCGAATCGTACAAGAAAGAAACCACTATCTGGCTTGTTGAAGAGGGAATTGCCAATTCAGCAGGTAACCTTTGCCTGCATTTAGTGGGGAACCTTAATTTTTTTATTGGTGCTGAAATTGGCAAAACGGGTTATATCCGGCATCGGGATCTCGAGTTTTCATTAAAGGATGTCCCCAGGGCGGAATTAATTAAAAAAATTGAAAACACAATTCTTGTAGTTGAAGCCGCTTTGAGTACCATAACTGCTGAACAATTAGAAACCACTTATCCTATAGAGGTTTTTGGGCATCCAATGTCAACGGAGTATTTTTTAGTTCACCTGGCAACCCATCTCACTTACCATTTAGGACAAATAAATTATCATAGAAGATTATTAGATAAATGAAATTAACCCTCGGCTTTTCGCCCTGCCCCAATGATACCTTTATTTTCGATGCCCTGATTCATCATAAAATTGACACTGAAGGCCTGGAGTTTGAGGTGTTTTATGATGATGTGGAAACGCTGAACCAAAAGGCTTTCCGCGGCGAACTGGACATTACCAAATTGAGCTACCATGCTTTTGCCTATGTAGCTGATCAATATGTGCTGCTGGACTCGGGTAGTGCGCTTGGTTTTGGCGTGGGACCGATGTTGATCTGCAAAGACAACCCCGAAAAACTCCATTCACAACTCACCATTCACAATTCACCACTCACCATAGGGATTCCCGGCAAATACACCACCGCTAATTTCTTGCTGGGACTGGCATTTCCGGAAGCAACCAACAAAGTGGAAATGGTTTTTTCGGAGATCGAAGATGCTTTGTTAAACGAAAAAATCGATGTCGGCCTCATCATCCACGAGAACCGGTTTACCTACCAGGATAAAGGCCTCAAAAAGATCATCGACCTGGGCGATTACTGGGAAAAAAGAACCGGCTTAGCCATCCCGCTTGGCGGTATTGTGGCTAACCGAAAATTGCCTCTGGATATTCAGCATAAGATCAACCGGGTTTTGCGGAAATCGGTTGAGTTTGCCTTTGCCAATCCAAAATCAGGGCTGGAGTTCATCCGTTCACACGCGCAGGAAATGAGCGAAGAGGTGATGTACAAGCATATTGAACTGTATGTAAACAAATACTCGCTTGATTTAGGCGAAGAAGGCAAAAAAGCGATCAAACTGCTTTTTGATACGGCGAGGGGAAAGAATATTATTCCGGAGATAAAGGAAAAAATATTTCTGTAGAGACGCAATACCTTGCGTCTCAGAATACACAATCCTAAATATGTGAGACGCAAAGTATTGCGTCTCTACGGATATTAATACAACAATTTATCATACGGATACCTATGTGTATGTATATCCTTCACATACCCATAAAGCAGCGCCCTGAACTCCTCCACATTTTCCTTTTTAAGCGCTGAGATAAATATCGCCGGACTATTATTTTTACTCATCCAGCTCTGCTTAAAATCTTCCAGGGTTAATTGCGGGGCATGTTCCTCCGGGCTGGATTGTATGGGCTGATAAGCATCGATCTTATTAAATACGGTTATTATTTGCTTGTTTACCGCGCCTAATTCTTTCAGCGTTTCATTCACGGTCCTGATCTGATCCTCAAAATTTGGATGCGAAACGTCTACCACATGGATCAATATATCTGCTTCGCGCACTTCATCCAGCGTCGATTTAAAACACTCCACCAAATGATGGGGCAGCTTGCGGATAAAACCAACGGTATCTGACAGCAGGAACGGTACATTTTCGATCACCACTTTCCGCACCGTAGTATCCAGCGTTGCAAACAACTTGTTCTCAGCAAACACCTCCGATTTGGAAATCATGTTCATGATGGTGGATTTGCCTACGTTGGTATAACCCACCAATGCCGCACGCACCAGTTGAGTCCGGTTTTTGCGCTGGGTTTCGTTCTGGCGATCTATCAGTTTTAATTTATCTTTCAGCAGGTCGATCTTGTTTAAGATCAAACGCCTGTCGGTCTCAATTTGTGATTCACCCGGTCCGCGCATACCAATACCACCCTTTTGCCGCTCTAAGTGCGTCCATAAACGGGTAAGACGCGGTAATAAATATTGTAGTTGCGCCAGTTCAACCTGAGCCTTGGCTTGCGCAGTCTGCGCACGGTTGGCAAAAATATCGAGGATCAAATTACTCCGGTCAAGTATCTTCACCTGTAGTTCTCTTTCAATATTCCTCAGTTGCGATGGTGTAAGCTCATCATCAAAAACCACAATATCGATCTCTTCGGCAACAACATATTCCCTGATCTCTTCCAGCTTGCCTGTTCCTACAAAAGTGGAACGCTCTGGCCGCTGCATTTTTTGTGTGAAATTCTTTACAGTCAGGCCGCCCGCAGTTTCTACCAAAAACTCCAGTTCTTCTAAATATTCCTTTTCCTGTGCTTCGGTTTCATTTGGGGTAATGATACCAACCAGCACTACTTTCTCCTGCTTCACAGCAGTATCATAAAATTTTTGTTTCATTCAATAATGATCTATCAATCAAAGTGCCAAGGTAAGGATAATGCTATAATCTGTATTAGATTTGCTAAAATGGCAGGTGAACATATTTAAAAACGTGTTTTATAATAATATTAAAAACAACCACGATACGACTGCCAAAAGAAAGCATATCCAGATGCTATTTCTTTAATACTAAAATATCTATGTAGGTAAAAAGTAGTGTCGTGACTATAAAATAGTATCTGTAAACACAAGGTGAGGACTGCTATGATATATAATGTTATTGATATTGCTTTGTAAGGTTTGACACGGTATATGAAGCGATCAATTAAATAAAATATCACAGAAAAAAATAGAAAATAGGCCAAAAAATCAATCGCAAATTCTAAGACAAAAAATTGCCAGGACATCGAACTACCCCAACCAGAGCAGATATATGGCAACGGAAACCCTTGCAACATGGAATTAGGCACATCGACCACTTGAGCGCACATCCATTTTGTAAAAACAAAAAATGAGATCACTGTTAGTGGTAGCACCAATTTTAAGGTCAGCTGTTTCATTGCTTTTGTCTATTCTACAACTCCTTCACAAACTCCCTAATCGCCGCTCCCGGATCTGCCTGTTTCATAAAATTCTCACCTATTAAAAATCCATTAAAGCCTGCCTTTTTTAATTGCTTAATGGTTTCCGGGTTACTGATGGCGCTTTCGGATATTTTTAAAAATTCAGCAGGGATATGTTCTGCCAATTGGTAAGAAGTATCCACCGAAACAGTAAAATCTGCCAGGTTACGGTTGTTTACGCCGATAGCATCCAAATTTGGGTTGATACTACGTTCCAGCTCCTCCAAATTATGCACTTCAAGCAATACATTTAAGCCAAGGCTTTTCGCAAGTGAAGCCAGTTGCTGAATTTCGGCAGGGGTCAATATGGCCGCGATCAGCAAAATAATATCCGCACCCAATGATTTGGCCTCGATCACCTGGAATTCATCGATCATAAAATCCTTGCGCAAAATGGGAATGGCATTGGCCCTCCGGGCCCTAACCAGATCTATCTTTTTACCCATGAAAAAGTTTCGGTCGGTTAAAACTGAAAGCGCCGAAGCGCCAGCCGAAGCATATCCCGTGGTTACATCCTCTACCGATACCCGGTCGTTAATGACCCCTTTTGAGGGTGATCTGCGTTTAAATTCAGCAATGATCCCGGTACGGGTTTCATCCAGTAAAAAATCTTTGAACGACAATATATCCCTGTGAAAAAATTCGGATTCCTCCAGGCTGGTATAAGTTATATGCTTCCTGGCTGATTGTACTTCAGTCCTTTTATGCGCGACAATTTTATCCAATATATTCATAAAGCCCCCTAACCCCCTAAAGGGGGATTTTTAATTTTCTTTTAATAATTAAACTTTAATAAAATGAGTTGCCACCTGCTCAATTCCCCCTTCAGGGGGCGGGGGGCTTAGCCAGTTTTGCATTATTGCCCTTCCATGTTCCGTCAATACCGATTCCGGGTGAAACTGCACGCCCCGCACATCATAATGTTTATGTCTTAATGCCATAATGCTTTGATCTTTTTCATCAATAGCAGTTATCAGCAGATCAGCAGGGAAACCTTTTTCGTCCACCACCCAGGAATGGTACCTGCCTACTCTAAAACTTTCTGGCAGGCCCAAAAATAATTTTTCCTGCTTATCGGTTACTTTGATCGGTGTTGCTATGCCATGCATAGGGTGGCTCAAGTTATACAATTGCCCGCCAAAAACCTCGGCAATAGCCTGCTGACCCAAACAAACCCCGAATATGCTTTTAGTTGGCGCATATTTTTCTATCACCTCCAAAAGTAAACCGGCTTCGGATGGGATACCCGGCCCCGGCGACAGGATAATGTGATCGAAAGCGTCCACATCCCCAATGCTGAACTTGTCGTTCCTCCACACCTCGCATTGCAAACCGATCTCGTTTACCAGATGCACCAGGTTATAGGTGAAAGAATCGTAATTGTCTATTATTAGGATGCTGCCCCCCGACCCCCTGAAGGGGGAGGGATTATTTATATTTTTATTTGCTGTCATATCATTCATATTAAAAACTGATCTCTATTCACTAACGTTCTTTTCTCCCCCTTTAGGGGGTCGGGGGGCTACAGCTCCTCCGCCAGCTCAATGGCTTTTCTTAAAGCTGCTATTTTATTGTCCACTTCCCTTAATTCGCTTTCCGGGTCCGAATCTGCTACGATGCCTGCGCCTGCCTGGTAGTGCAATGTATTATTCTTGCTTAGGAACGACCTGATCATAATGGCATGGTTAAAGTCGCCATTAAAACCTAAGAAACCGATGGCACCGCTATAGAAGCTGCGTTTGCTTTTTTCATTTTCGTCAATGATCTCCATCGCACGGTATTTTGGCGCACCGCTTAGTGTACCGGCCGGGAAGGTATCTGCGACAATTTTGAAGGAGGAAACCCCCGGAAGCAATTTCCCGCTCACATGAGAAACCAAATGGATCAAGTGCGAATAGTACTGCACTTCCTTAAATGCTTTTACTTCTACTTGTTCGCAATGCCGGCTCAGATCGTTACGCGCCAGGTCAACCAGCATCACATGCTCAGCTGATTCCTTTGGGTCATTTTCCAGCATGCGGGCGATCTCGGCATCCTTGATATCATCACCGCTGCGTTTAAATGTCCCGGCAATCGGGAATATGCTGGCCACCTTACTTTTTATGGTGATCTGTGCCTCGGGCGATGAACCGAATATCCTGAAATCGCCATAATCAAAATAAAACAAATAAGGTGATGGATTGATGGAACGTAAAGCCCTGTAAACATTAAACTCATCCCCCAAAAACTTTCTTGAGAATGGCCTCGATGGCACGATCTGGAAAACATCACCCCTGAAAATGTGTTGCTTCATTTTATCAACCACCGCCATAAACTCCTCACCGGTCAGGCTTGATCTTTCTTCGCTATTGCTTTGGAAATGATACTCCGGGAAGTTTTTGTTCTTGATCAGGTATTCTACTTTCTCAATGCTGCCGCTTTCTGATTGCCCGTCAGTCTGATTATGAAAAATATGCAGCTCGTTTTTAAAATGATCGATAGCGATAATGTAGCGGTAAATATGGTATTGCATCACCGGTATCTTGCGGGTATCGTCGCTGCTTTGTTTTAGTTTGATGGTTTCAAAATGCTCTACGGCCTCATGCGTGAAGTAGCCGAATAAGCCGTTGGATATAATTTTGGATGGGTTTTCAGTCACCTCAAAATCAGCCAGGAAATTGCTCAACTGTTCAACCAGGTCAAATTCGCCGGGCTTCAATGTTTCGGTACTGCCATCGGGGTAACTCTTTTTTAATTGGCCATCATTAAGCACCAGTCCGCTGATAGGCTCGCAGCAAACATAGCTCATGCTGTTTTCGCGGCTATGGTAATCCGAGCTTTCCAGTAAAAGCGAGTTGGGGAAAACATCCCGCAGCCGCAGATAGATACTTACCGGGGTAGTAGTATCGGCTAATAGTTTTTTGGTAGTAGTGGTAATCTTATATGGTTTCATTTGTTGTTTTCAAAAAGTGTTATAAATAAAAAACCCGGCGTTGGTTGTCGCCGGGCTCATATTAGGTTTACAATAGGTTAGTAATTGCTCTCAAAAATACATCCGGCTGCCATACTTTGTATAGTGCCACCAGCTATTGTTATAGATATTTTTGATCATCGCGGTCACAAATTTATAAAGAAAAATGAATTACCAAATTTTTTGTCAAAATAAATTGTATTTTTTTAACGATGTAAGTCTAATAAGCCCAGTAATTATACCTTTTTAGGGGATATTCTATAAAAATTTACAGATCAGGACATTCCAAGCAAATCCCTCTTACTTAATACGATCATCACAATAATGATCAAAAGCGCCAGCGTATAGTATATCGCTATCGCTTTGTGTTTGGCTTCGGGCAGGGCAGCTTTTTTCGATTTGCTATGACCTATCGTGATGATAGCAATAGCAATGATCATCCCTACTAAATGCTCCATCGTCCAGTAACGCGTATCAAACTGTTTCATCGTTTGGCTATTGAACTGCACAAATGGACTAAGGAAATATAAAATAATTCCGATCAATAACATGGTGTGTGCCGATATCATGGCAAACAGGTTCAGCTTGCGGTTGCCTTCACTGTAGGCTTTTTTACCCAGCCAATCGGCCCAGGCCCTGATAATGGCTAAAAGAAGAAGTAGTAATACCAAATACCTGAAACCGGAATGCAGGTGCAGGAAAAAACTATACGCGTTCATTTGTTTGTGATTGAGGGTTAATGAATTGATGAGATTTGATGTAACAAATATATGATGATTGTGCTAAAAATTACTTAGTGTATCAAATGTTTAAATATATTAGTGCAAAACTATTCTCAGTATGAAACGAATTCTACTTTTTTGTTTTGCCCTCCTTATTTTCCATTTAAGCAGGGCCCAGGAAACTTTCCCGGTAAATGGCGCGCAGGACATCCGTCCGGGGTTGTATGCATTTACTAATGCAACCATTGTAGTAAGCGCCAATCAAACCATTGCCAACGGCACCTTGCTTGTTAAGGACAGGCAGATAGAGGCGGTTGGGCAAGGCGTTAAGATCCCGAAAGGCTACATCATGGTTGACCTGAAAGGGAAATACATTTATCCAGGCCTGATCGATGCTTACACAAGCTACGGCTTGCCCGAGGCACCGCGACAAGGTTTCAGCCGGGGGCAAATCGTACCCGTATCAACCAAAACCGGCGCTTACGGCTGGAACGAGGCCATCAAACCCGAAATGAATGTAAAAGCCATATTTCATGTGGATGCGGCTAAAGCCGAAGAGTTTAAAAAGAACGGCTTTGGTACGGTGCAATCATTGATACATGATGGCATTGCGCGCGGAACGTCATCGGTGGTTTCATTGGCCGATGAGCGCGACAACCAGGTAATGCTGAAAGATGAAGCGGCCGCTCATTATTCCTTCAGTAAGGGAACAGCCGCCACCAACTATCCTTCGTCATTGATGGGGAGTATCGCTTTGCTGCGCCAGACCTATTATGACGGCGGGTGGTACAGCAAACAACCAAAAGAGGAATATAATATCTCGCTGGCTGAGTTTAACCGCGAGCAGAATTTGCCGCAAATATTTGAAACAACCGACCCATTGAATGTTTTGCGTGCCGATAAAATAGCCAAAGAGTTTGGCAAGCAGTATATTTTCAAAACTGATGGCGAAGAATACCGCCGCATTGATGCCATGAAGAATACCGGCAGCAGCTTTATTATTCCGCTTACCTTCCCGGAGGCTTATGATATCGAAGATCCTTTTGATGCGCGCAACGTAACTTATGACCAGTTAAAAGGCTGGGAGTTGGCGCCAACCAACCCCGCTGTAATGGAAAAAGCCGGGATACGTTTTGCCATCACTTCATACGGCCTGCAAAATGCACGCGATTTCTGGACAAATCTTCGTACTGCTTTGGATTATGGATTGAGCCAGAAACAAGCTTTACTATCGCTCACTGAAATCCCTGCCGAAATGCTGGGTGTATCAGATAAAGTAGGCACACTTACTAAAGGTAAGCTGGCCAACTTTATTATTACGTCAGACACACTATTCAAAAAGGATAATATTATATATGAGAATTGGGTTGAAGGACGCCAGTACATCGTGAGCCGTATGAACGTGACCGACCTGCGCGGTGTTTATTCCCTTGCGGGTGACGGCCTGGCTAATATCAAGCTAAAAATAGGCGGTACACCAGGCTCGTATGAGATCAATGTGGAGCGTGCCGGTGCCGACAGTGTAAAAGCCAAAGGAACTTTGAACCGGACAGGAGATATGGTAACCATCTATTTCGACCTGAAAAATAAACCAGCGGGCAGTATCAGGCTGAGCGGTTATATCTCGGCGCTTTCGCCAATTGCTTTGAGCGGGGATGCAGTATTACCCGATGGCACCGTTACAAGGTGGACGGCATCATACGCCGGCCCTGCACCAGCACCGAAACCAGACCGCAATCAGAAACCATCTTTAGCGGTTGGCCCGGTGGTGTATCCATTTGCACCTTATGGCAATGCCGATCTGCCAAAGTCTGAAACTGTATTATTTAAAAACGCTACCGTTTGGACAAACGAAAAAGAAGGTATCCTTCAAAATACGGATGTGCTTATAGAGAATGGGAAAATTAAAGCGGTTGGTAAAAATCTTTCGGCCCCAAACGCCAAAGTGATCGATGCTACAGGTAAGCATATTTCGGCAGGTATTGTGGATGAGCACTCGCACATTGCCGTTACAGGCGGTGTTAATGAGGGCACACAGGCCGTAACATCTGAAGTGCGTATTGCCGATGTGCTGGATTCTGAAGATATACAGCTTTACCGCCAATTGGCAGGAGGGGTGACTACCTCGCATATCCTGCATGGCTCGGCTAATCCTATCGGCGGTCAAACCCAACTGATCAAACACCGCTGGGGCGTATTGCCCGATGAAATGAAATTTGAGGGAGCGCCCGGCTTTATCAAATTCGCACTGGGCGAAAATGTGAAACAAAGCAACTGGGGTATCCCTCCGGGTACACCTAATATGCGTTTCCCGCAGTCACGCATGGGGGTTGAGCAGGTTTATGTTGATGCTTTTACCCGCGCTAAAGAATATGAAGCGGCCCGTGCTGCAAAAGGAAGCACCACCCGCCGCGACCTGGAGCTTGACGCCCTGGTTGAGATATTAAAAGATGAACGTCACATCACTTGTCACTCTTATGTGCAATCAGAAATTAATATGCTGATGCATGTTGCTGATTCTATGGGTTTCCATGTCAATACTTTTACCCACATACTGGAAGGGTATAAAGTGGCTGATAAGATGAAGGCCCGCAATATTGCAGGTTCAACCTTCTCCGATTGGTGGGCTTATAAAATGGAGGTGCAGGAGGCTATACCTTACAACGGCGCTATTATGCACCGGATGGGGATTACTACGGCTATCAATTCTGATGATGAAGAAATGGCCCGCAGGCTGAACCAGGAAGCCGGGAAGGCAATAACCTACGGCAAAGTGTCCGAAGAGGAAGCGTTAAAATTCGTAACCCTAAATCCGGCTAAAATGCTGCACGTGGATAATCGCGTAGGTAGCATCAAGCCGGGCAAGGATGCGGATTTGGTGGTATGGTCAGCCGATCCGTTATCTATTTATGCTGTTGCTGAAAAAACCTATGTAGATGGCATACCTTATTGGGATATTGAAAAAGATGCTGCCAAACAAAAAGCGCTTAAAGCCGATGAGGCGCGTATCATCCAAAAAATGATCGAGGCAAAAAACAAGGGCGCCGCCACGCAGAAACCTGATGGGGCCCCACGCCGGCCGCGTTATACTTGCGACGACATTGAGGACGATGCCTACGTAGTTGCCGATGATTATAACGGTATGCAAACAAAAAATACAGACGAGCAAAGCAGGAACAAACAATAACCCTAATTAAGAAGAAACATGAAAAAGATATTTTTTAGCATTTGGGGATTATTGCTTGGCACGATCCTCGCTTACGGGCAAGCCAATATTTCGCCTGCACCGGCACAGTCCAAACCCATCGTCATTACTAATGCTACTATCCATGTGGGTAACGGACAGGTGATCAACAACGGCTATATTGCTTTTGATAAAGGAAAAATTACCGCTATCGGCGAAGGCGCTGCGCCAAATACAGGCGGGGTCGAAGTGATCGATGCAACAGGCAAACAACTGTATCCCGGCTTTATCTGCCCGATTACCACACTTGGGTTGGTGGAAATTGAAGAAGGCGCACGTGGAACGGTAGATGATTATGAGATCGGGGCGCTTAATCCTAATGTGCGTAGTATTATTGCTTATAATACCGATTCCAAAGTGATACCTACCGTACGTTCAAACGGGATATTATTGGCCCAGCCAACGCCGTCGGGTGATCTGATCTCCGGTCAGTCATCCGTAGTACAATTGGATGCCTGGAACTGGGAAGATGCTGCCTATAAAACCGATATCGGTATCCACATGGATTGGCCGGTGATACGTCCGCCAAGTCGCCGGAGGCCTCCTGCCGGTGGTACCCCGGAAGAATCCCCTGCTGAGCGCACCTTAAAAGCATTGGATGCCATTTATAGTTTGTTTGCAGAAGCCAAAGCTTATTCTGAAGCTAAACCGGCGGTGATTAACCTGCGTTTTGAAGCTATGAAGGGCTTGTTCGATGGCAGCAAAAAACTGTTTGTAAATGCCAACGGGGCAAAGGAGATCATACAGGCGGTAACGTTTGCCAAAAAGATGGGTATATCCGAAGTAATTGTTGGCGGTGCCGAATCGTACCTGGTTACCAGTTTATTGAAAGATAATAATGTACCCGTTATTTTGAGGGAAACACAGACGTTGCCTGATAAAGAAGACGATGACGTGTACCTGCCATACAAACTGCCAAAAATATTGCAGGACGCAGGTGTAACGTATGGTTTAACCGGTATCGGTTTCTGGCGGCAGCGTAACCTGCCTTTCGAGGCCGGGCAAGCCTGCGGGTTTGGGCTGACCAAAGAGCAGGCCATATCCATGATCACCATGAACAACGCCAAAATTTTAGGCATCGATAAGACCACCGGGACATTGGAAGTAGGCAAAGATGCCAACCTGTTTATCTCTAAAGGTGATGCCCTGGATATGATCACACTGGATGTTGAAACCGCCTTTATACAGGGCCGCAACATCAACCTGGATAATTTGCACAAGCAACTTTACCGGAAGTTTAGCGCGAAGTATGGGTTAAAGGCGGAGTAGCCACCTTTCAAACTTGCGAAGTTTTAAAAACTTCGCAAGTTTTGGACAGTATTGAATAGCAATGGGTTTAGGCCTATCGCTATTTTTTTCTATCGTCAAAGTCTTTAAATAGTATGGCTATTTAATTTTATAAGATTTCATTCTTAAAATCAATTAAGAGATATTTTCCTCATTAATTTCCTTGAAAAATCAGCTTCAGCATCCAACGAGGCAATCATTTCTCCCCCAGCATTTGATAATCTTGCTAGATCATTATATGGTATAGCCTTCTGATTCGAAAAAATCAACAAGCTATCAAAATCAGCCCTTACTCTTAATAGCCTTTCCAAAATAATTGTAGTTAATCTTGCTTTATCTCGATTAGGAATTCCAAATAGAAACAGTGGTGCATGCTTTCCTTCTATTCTATAATCTATTGGATAATCATTCGCATTCTCCATTTGATCAAAATAATAATCCTTTGTTATTTTGCCATCGGGAATAATCTTATTAAGTTGTTCATCAAGATC
>Ga0206812_1033_pt1 | contig 40436 bp, 34 predicted proteins | sample Alteio_BWOrgCont_54_FD_152912 | JGI IMG/M metagenome (GOLD analysis project Ga0206812, IMG submission 152912) | Enriched cells from forest soil in Barre Woods Harvard Forest LTER site, Petersham, Massachusetts, United States -... | ecosystem: Environmental > Terrestrial > Soil > Temperate forest >... | reverse complement strand
CACTGCCGGGGTAGAAAATTCCCGATTACCGCAATGCGGCTGGGCAGAGATGGCTTTGGTTGGGAACGCGGTCGAGCTGTGGAAGCTTCTTCCCGCACCAGCGGACGCACGCTGACGACTTCTAACATCCTCTTGGGAAGCACTGCGTTTGGTAGCGACATTAGCTCCTGCGTTTGCGGCCGAAAAACAGCTGCTGAGAGTAGGTCAGAGTTCCGATAAGTCCGAGGCGTCATCCGACTTGTTCGGAAGCGATCGGTTACCGGCGAGGCATCGTCGACGAGTTGGTCTCTCTTAAGTATTCAACGAAAGTGGGGTTGCGGACTGGTCAAGATTGACCACAAATGGGTCGAATGAGTGGGAGAAAAGGGTGTAACATCTTTGGGCTGCGCAGTCGCTCTGTCCCCCCAGGCCGCGCCGGTGTTTCCGAGGAGGTCGCCTAATGAAGGCCCTGAAGCGCCTGAGCTATCTGTTTCTACTGATGTTTACCATCTTCGCTATGGAATCTGCTGCCTCCGCCGAGTGGAAGGAGAAAGTGCTGTACAGCTTTCAGGGGCTGCCCGACGGTTATCAACCCGCTGGCGGCGTGGTTTTCGACAAGCATGGCAACCTTTACGGGGCGACCACGAACGGCGGCTCGTCATCCTGCGTGGGGCCGTTTCAGTGCGGAACTGTCTACCAAGTGAAGCCGCCTGCCAAGGAGGGCGACCCCTGGACGGAAACCGTGCTCTACGTTTTCAAGGGCAGTGATTCGAACGATGGCGCTTCTCCCTTTGGCGGGCTGATCATGGATGCGTCCGGCAATCTGTATGGCACGACTGGCTACGACGGAACCGGCGACTGCAGGCTGGGCGGCGGAAATGCGGGCTGTGGCACGGTGTACGAACTGTCGCCTCCGACCGAAAAGGGTGGGCCATGGACGGAGACCGTGCTTTACAACTTCAAGGGAGACGCCGACGGGCAGCTTCCCATTGGCGACCTGGTTTTCGATAAACAAGGCAATCTTTACGGGGCGACGCAGTATGGCGGCGGCTACGGGTCGTGCAATCCGTCTTTTTACCAGCACTGCGGAACGGTTTTCAAACTGAGTCCGCCAAAGACCAAGGGCGGCAAGTGGACGGAGAAGGTTCTGCACGGCTTCAAAGGAGGCACGGACGGCGCCAATCCCAACGGCGGCCTCATCTTCGACAGCAAGGGCGCGATCTACGGGACGACGTACTCGGGCGGAAACCAGAGCTGCAAGTATGACAGCTCGGTTGGCTGCGGAACCGCGTTCCAGTTGAACCCTCCAGCCAACAAGGGTGCCGCTTGGAAAGAAGCGGTTCTTCGACGCTTCGTTGCGGACCAAGGGAACCCGTCCGCGGGGCTGACCTTTAACGGCAACGGCAACCTTTTCGGTACGACTTTGGGAATGATATTTCGCCTTGCCCCTCCACCCCCGAAATCGGATGGTTGGAAGGAAACGACCTTGTACACATTCAACCAGAATGCATTCGGCCCACAAGGTGTGCTCATCTTCGATCAAGGCGGCAGTCTTTATGGCACGACATATTCGGGTGGTAAGCTCTCCGGCAGCGTTTTCAGGATGAAGCCGCCAAGTGGAAAAACAGACACCTGGACTTTTGACATCCTCTACGGCTTTACAGGTACGAAAGACGGTGCGCAGCCAGCTGCTGGCTTGATCTTCGACAGACACGGCAGCCTCTACAGCACGACGCAGATCGGGGGCAGCGGCATGTGCAGCTTCTACGGTTGTGGGACAGTGTTTGAAGTCTCCCCCTAGGTCTCAAACTCCGACTCGGGCCCTATCGCCGGAACAGACAGTTCTCGCAGTAGTGAAGGAGGAACATTATGCTAAGCACGAAAAGACTAACTTCCACCGGGACGCACCTGGGAATCGTTGCCGCACTATTCTGCTGCCTCTCGGCTTTTCCCATTAGGGCGAACGCCCAAGGTGCGCAAGGGCAAAATGCTTTCTGCTCTTCCTCCCCCCTGTGCCCTACAACCGCTGGATCATCGGCCTTTATCGACGCGAGCATGTTTGTTGGCAACGTTACCGGCCCAACTTTTTGTTCGGTACTGAACTTTATCCTGAATAGTCCCAAATACCCGCCGGTGGGTGCAGTCATTGACGCACGCGGGCTTCCCAGTACGACCGCAAGCATGACCTGCTCCACGAGTCCGTGGGGCAGTGGCAGCGGCTACTTAAATGTCCCCTCGGTCGTCCTTCTGCCTGCGGGAACGATCACGATTTCCGTTCCATGGGTTTTGCCTGGGAACACAAAGCTGATCGGAATCGCTACGAGCGGCAACAATAGCCTGCTGGACACTACGATTCAGGCTAGCTTCGGCAGCGGGGCGGTTTTGCAATTTGGGGACAGCCATTGTCCATCCTCGGGCTGCCAGGGAATCTCTGTCGAACCTCTGAGCATCAGCGGCGACTTCGACGAAATCATTTGACCGGCTTTGTGGCACCTAGACGACGCGGGCGATGCCAGCCCATCCGCGTTACCCATAATGACCATCGATTCAAAACGAGATTACTGCGGTAACCATACCGTACGGTGTCGAACACTGCGCCGCGCTGATGAAACTCTAAACTAGAGCCAGGTGTGTTCTGCCAGAGCAAGAATCTGCGATCCAAATGGAAACTCGATGGGGTAGGCGTTTCGGGCGATACGAGATCATAGCCGAGGTTGGCCGCGGCGCCATGGGAGTAGTGTACAAAGCCCGCGATCCTAAAATCGACCGCTTCGTAGCTGTAAAAACGATCTCGCTCTCCGGGCAGAATCCCGAGGGGCAGCGCGAATACCGGGAGCGATTCTTTCACGAGGCTCAGGCCGCCGGTCGTTTGTTACATCCCGGCATTGTCACGATCTTCGATACTGGCGAGGATCAAGAAAGTCACATCGCCTTTATTGTGATGGAGTTCGTTGCCGGCGAATCGCTGGATCGGCTCCTTTCAGAAAAAAATAAGAAGCTGCCACTCGATACCGCGCTTCGGCTATCGGAGGAACTGGCGGAGGCACTGGATCACGCTCACGGCCAAGGCGTAATTCACCGTGACATGAAACCTGCCAACATTCTGGTCACGCCCGAAGGGCACGCAAAGATCGCAGACTTCGGTATTGCGAAAATGAACCTGGCGAACCTCACGATTACCGGTCAGGCGCTGGGTACACCTGCTTATATGTCGCCCGAGCAATTGGAGGGTGAACAGGTCGACCAACGCTCCGACCTGTTTTCATTGGGTGCAATTCTCTACCACATGGTTACGGGCTACGGTCCTTTCCAAGGGAACAGTACCACCACGGTTTGCTTCAAGATCGCCAACCGCGACCCCCTCCGGCCGACCACGTTTGATCCTGACCTTCCGTCCGAACTGGATTCCGTAATTGCCCGCGCCATGGCGAAAGATCCCGCGCAACGTTACCAGCGTGGATTGGAGTTTGCTCTTGATCTGCGTGAGCTGCGAGAGCATGGCCAGACCGTCTCAAAAGGTTCCAAGTGCACTTCGCAGTTGTTAGGAGCAAAAGAGACCAACGACCGGCCGCTCGACGAAATTACGACTCGCGTTGCTTCTGGCGGTTTGGCGCCGCTCGGTTTCTTAAGAAAGTTACGGCACGGAGCGAGACAAGCGCGGCTGCAAGTGTCATCTTGGTGGCAGCAGCCAGCGGCACGCCTCGGGCTCACGCTCGGGGTCGTGACACTCATTGCCAGCCTGTCTCTGCATCACAAAAGCCGGCCGTTGCCAAGCTCGAGTCATACCAGTCCAGCAGCGACCGCCAGTCCGAGTGCGGCACCAGGCCCGGGGGTGAATGGGCCAAAGGCGGATAGCCGCGGCGCTAAAGAGGCTTCGGAATCTAAAGCGACCGTCGCCGCGAATGCGCCACAGCCTTTGGCGGCGAGCGAGGCAAATGCCGTCGACCACAGCGCACAGAAAGTTCCCAATTCCAAGCAGTCATCGAAGCCCATTGCGGATTCAACGCTGAACATACGCATTGAACATCGTTTCTCGACGGCGGAGCTTTCGCTGTGGGTCGATGACAAGTTGGCTTATGATCGCCCATTGCGCGGGCAGAACAAGAAACACTGGAATCCATTTCGAATGGACGTTCAGGAGACAGAGACCGTCCGCCTGCCATCGGGCAAACACCGCATCGTTGTCCGGGTGCAATCCACGCCGGACAACTACGAACAGTCAGCCTCGCTCTTGGGAAGTTTCAGCAAAGACCGTCCGGAAACCTTGCACATCAACTTTGAGCGCCAGGGAGAAGCGATGCGCTTGGCATTGCGCTAATCCTGGCTGCGCGCTCTCTGACCGTCACAACGCGACCGAGTTCAGCGAAGTCGTACTCGAATTTCCTGCCACAGTTGAGGCAGACCTCGTAGGTGGAACCTGAAATTGTGAACGGACGGCTGACGTTAAGATGCCAGCAGCCAAAGAGAATCTCGAAGCCCGATAATATTTTGTTCGTCATAGCTGCACCTCACAGTATCTATTTACGGTTCACGCTGCGCATCGCCCGCTCTCGGATCGTCTTTCGCGTTCAGATATTCAAGGCCAAGTGGACCGATCGCCGTCACTTGAGTGATGTACTCACTGGATTTCGCCCAGTGGAAATGCGGCGTATCGCCGGGTAAAACGATGACGCTGCCGGGCGGATACGCCTGTAGCTTATCGGCGTCGAACTGATCACCCAGACCGATATAAAAAACGCCGGACAGAACTGTGTAGACGCGATCCTCCGGATGCCGGTGCGGCATCAGCTTCACGCCGTGAGGCGCTTTGACCCTGATCGTATACGGGCCACGCTCCGATGGATGGCCGACGACGACCGCAAGGCGGACGGATGGTGGAAACGCCGCGAATGGCTTCCAGTCGATGTCTTCCGGTAGTACCGATTTGAAAACTTCTTGACCTGGCTGGTGAGCCCGCACGACATTTTGTGGTGCTTCCATGACCGCTTGTTTGTTGTCTGACATGCCGAACCTCCTTAGGTAGCATTGCTCACACTTGCGATTAAGCCAGAAGAGTGAACGCCAAACAATTGGACGATGGTATCGGTAATACTTTTGTATGGGCGAGTGCGAAGGATATTCATCCGGAAGTGGTCAGACACAATGCGCTCGGAGACGAATGTGCCAACTCACATTTCCGCTCCTCCGAAAGCAGTATTTGTTCTCCCTCAAAAGTGGTAGCTGTTTTTCGTACCATCTGGGGTTGTGGAAACCGCTCAGTTTGTTCGAGACTCGTCGCACACGCTGAGGTTCCCTAAAAGAGCCGTTTGGTGACGCTCGAGAAAGACAGATGGAGGAGGCGGATATGAGTTCAAATGGGGCCGTGAATATTCCTGGCGCAAGCCGCGTGAATGTAGCGCACATACTTGGCCAAGAATTGAAATCGCGCCTCGAGCCGGCGGCCACACCGATCGTGTTCGTTGTCGACGACGACGTCTCGGTGCGCGAATCGCTGGAATTGCTGATTCGCTGCGAAGGCTGGCAGCCGGAGACATTCGCGTCCGCACAAGAATTTCTCGATAGCCCGCGGGCGATTGTTCCGAGCTGTCTCGTACTTGATATATCACTCCCCGGACTCAACGGTCTCGATCTGCAGCAGCGTCTTACCTCCGAGTGGGCCGATCTGCCGATCATCTTTATTACGGGACACGCCGATGTGCCTATGACGGTCAGGGCAATGAAAGCGGGAGCCGTCGAGTTCCTCACGAAACCATTCAAAGATGACGTACTGCTCAGCGCCGTCCGGGGAGCTATTGAACGTAGCCGACTTACCCGCGGCCGTGAGGAGGAATTGCGCGGTCTCCGGGACCTTTATGCGTCGCTTACCCTTCGCGAACGGCAAGTCATGGCGTTGGTAGTCTCGGGCCTATTGAATAAACAGGTTGGTGGCGAACTTGGCATCAGTGAAATTACGGTGAAGGCCCACCGGGGCAACCTGATGCAGAAAATGAAGGCCGACTCTCTCGCCCATTTAGTAAAAATGGACATGAAACTCCGCTCCGCACGTGCCGCGCGCCCCCTTGCCACGCAACCGCTGCCGCAATAAAAAGGCGGAGTCCACCGGGATACGACACTTTCTCGACGAAGCGTGGCGAGCCTTCGCGACGCTTCGACTCTCCTGGACACAGACGCGGTGTAGACTTGTGGGGCTTCTGCTCAGGCAGGCTCGCTTCGGAAATGTCACTCCTGGAGCGCGATTGGAGTCGAGATTAATTTGAAACATCTACTGCTCATCGCGGTTCTGTGGTTCGCGGCGGCAAACGGGAACGCTTCCACAAAAGTGAAGGAAAGTTGGAAGAATCCGAACTACGCCGGCCGGCCCATCAAAACCATCCTCGCCCTTGGGATGACCAACAATCTGGAAACGCGTGCTGACTTCGAAGTGGCGCTCGCCAACAAGATGGCGAGACCCGGTATTACGACCATCGCGGGAACCGACATCCTGCTACGCCCTACCGCAGGCCCGATCGACATGGTCTATCTCAGGGAGCAGATCACGGCTTATAAGATCGATGCCGTCGTCGTTTGCCGTTTGGTCAAGGTGAAAAACAAGACTATCGATGTGCCCGGACAACCCTATGTTGTTCCTGCCGTCTACTACAACTCCTTCTATGGGTATTACGGAGCGGTGTATCCCGTGGTTTATACGCCGGACTATCTGGTGAAAGAGAAGACGGTTCAAGTTGAAACCAATGTATACGCGATGACACCGCCCGACGGAGAACTTATCTGGACAGGAACCAGCGACATTTTTGACCCCGGTTCGGCGCACAAAGTGATTAACGAATTGGTGGAGTCGGCGGTGAAAGAGTTGGAGAAGTTAGACATTCTTTCCAAGCCAGGCAAGTGAGTCATCCTCCCGGATGAAGAACCTTGTGCAGGCTTACGTCGTCGCCATCTCCGCTTTTCAGCTTGAGGAAGACAATCGTCGAGACGATAGTCAGTATTCCGAGAGCGATCAGAGCTTTGTGGATTCCGTGAATCATCTCCGCCGGATTTGAGTGCGTGCTGGGAACGAAAAACGCTGTAGCTAATCCCGCCGCGGCTACGCCGAAGCTGATCGACATCTGCTGCGCAGTGCTTGCGATGGAACTTGCGCTGCTGGCGTCTTCTTCCTTGATGTCAGCGAAGACGAGCGTATTCATGCTCGTGTATTGCAGAGACGTGAAAGCTCCATAGAGAAAAGCCTGCAGCACGATGACCCAAACCGGCGTTTGCAGACCGATGGTTGCAAACACCATCAGCAGAACGCCGAGAATTACAGTGTTGGAGATGAGGACGCCGCGATATCCGATGCGGCTTAGAAGTCGCGGCATGATGGTTTTCATACCCATGGAGGCGATCGCTTGCGGCATGACGAGCAGACCGGATTGGATCGGGGTGAAGCCCAGGCCGACCTGATAGAGAAGCGGCAGCAGAAATGGGACTCCGCCGATTCCAAGACGAGTAAAGAAGCTGCCGCTTACCGCTGCGCGGAAGGTACGAATTCCGAAGAGCTTGAGCTTCAGCAAAGGGAAGGGAAGCGTGCTGCCGTGAATTCCGTAGCCGGCAAGCAAGGCAATGGACAGCGCCAGCAATCCGGACATCGAGCCTGCGCTCAGCCTGTGCTCGCCAAATATCTCCAGCACATAAGACAGTAATGCGACCCCGGAACCGAAGAGGATGAGCCCAACAACATCAAGCGGAGGAGTGTGCTTTTCGCGGTAGTCCGGCAGATGCAGATGAACCAGGATCAGGCCGGTGAGTCCAATGGGAATATTAACAAAGAAAATGAAGCGCCACTGAAGATAGCCGACGATGAGACCTCCGGCGATGGGGCCGAGCATGGGCGCGACCAGGGCTGGTATCGAAACGAAACTCATGGCGCGCAGCAGATCTGACTTGGCAAATGTTCGCACCAGAGTGAGACGGCCCACAGGAACCATCATCGCGCCGCCGCAACCTTGCAGGATGCGAAAAGCTACCAGCCAGTGGATGTTGCTGGATATTCCGCACAGAAAGGAACCGAGGGTGAAAATGCCAATCGCAGATGCGAACACCAGGCGGGTTCCGAAGCGGTCCGCCATCCAGCCGCTGATGGGAATGAAGACCGCCAGACTGAGGGTATAACTCGCCAACACCGCCTTCATGCTAAGAGGGGCGACGTGAAGGGCGGAGGAAATAGCAGGAACGGCCGTGTTGAGAATCGTTGTATCCAGCGACTCCATAAACAAGGCGACAGCAACCAGCCACGGCAAAAGTCGTTTGGCGGTATCTGAAGGACTGGGTGGAGATGGAGGAGCGATCGACCGGGCGGCTCGATTCATATGCAGGAAACTGTGGGAGGCCTTTCCACCTTAAATATGTTAGCCGATGTGTCCGGCCGATGGTTTCGTTACGATGTTTCGCCTCCCAATTCCTGGCATTTGGTAGTGTCCTGAGGACACTACCTGGCATTTCCGCCGATTGCGTCGAGGTTCGCGAGTTCTTCGGCCGGAATCTGAAGCGATGCAGCGCTGAGATTCTCGCGAAGATGCCCGAGTGAAGATGTTCCGGGGATTAACAAGATGTTAGGTGAGCGCTGTAGAAGCCACGCCAGCGCAACCTGCATGGGCGTGGCCTCGAGTCGCTCGGCGGCATCGGACAAGGCGGCCGACTGCAATGGGCTGAAGCCGCCGAGTGGAAAGAATGGCACATAGGCGATGCCGTCGCGGGCAAGGTCGTCGATCAAAGCATCGTCGGTGCGTTGCACCAGGTTGTACTGGTTCTGCACACAGACGATTGGAACGATCTGTCGCGCCTCCGCAATCTGCGTTGCCGTGACGTTGCTCAGCCCGATATGACGTACGAGGCCTTTTTGTTGGAGCTCTGCCAACACTGTGAGTGGCTCCTCCATCGATCCCTCGGCAGGCTCGTGGACGCTGAACATACTGCGCAGGTTGACCACGTCAAGCACGTCTAGTCCCAGATTGCGGAGATTGTCATGAACCGCCGCAGTCAGCTCTTCGCGTGAGAAAGCCGGAATCCATGATCCATCCTTACCGCGCCGGACGCTGATTTTGGTGACAATCACGAGATCGTTGGGATAAGGATGCAGCGCTTTTCGTATGATCTGATTCGTGACGTGGGGACCGTAAAAATCGGACGTGTCGATATGGTTCACGCCACTCGCGACGGCCTCGCGCAGAACAGCGACGGCTGCGTCGACATCGCGTGGAGGTCCCCATACCAACTTGTCGCCATCCCGGCCAGCGAGTTGCATGGCCCCGTAGCCCATGCGGTTGACCGTCAATGACGTGCCGGGCAGAGTGAAGCTGCCACCGAGATCAATCTGTGCAATCATTTCGTTCCTCCTAAGAACTGTTCGTTGTCTTTGCAGTGGAGAAGATTAAAAAGACTCTCCAACCATTTCTTCGCTTTTCTTCCAGAGTGCTTCGGCAGTTTTTGCATCGAGCGCGTATCCACGCACGCCTTCAGTCATGGCGTTCATGGGCACGTTGTCCGGCACGAGATGAGCAACATGGCAGTCCTCGCAATATTGGCCTCCAATATCTCCGGCGGGGGCGACGACCCCGGCCCATACCGATGTCGCAGCTCCTTGAGGGATGGATTTCCACTGGAATAGCGCCTTTCCCTCCGCTGCGAGTTGCTGGTTCCTCTGCTCTATGATTTTTTCTATTTGGCTGGCGTCTACGTGGCGAGCCAGTTCGGTATGTATTACTCCCGGGTGAACAGCCGCCGCGCGCACGCCCTGATCCCGGTGACGCTTGTCGAATGCGACTGCGAAGAGAATGTTCGCCGTCTTGGATCGGCCGTAGCCGATGAAAGGCTCGTAGGCCGTGCGTTCAAAGTTGGGATCGTCCAGGTCCACGTTCGCGTAACGGTGACCTGCGGAAGACAAGTTGATCAGGCGTCCTCCTTTACGGATCAGAGACGCAATCCGGTTGACCAGAACGAAGTGGCCCAGGTGATTTGTACCGAACTGGGTTTCGAAGCCATCGGCTGTGCGCCCGAGCGGTGTAGCCATGACCCCGGCATTGGAGATGACCAGGTCGAACGGTTCTTTCTTCGCCAACAAGCGATCGGCGCAGGCACGCACACTTTTCAGATTGGCAAGATCGAGTTCAATCAGTTCGAGGCTTCCGCCATTGGCCGCTGCATCCTTTCGCACCTGCTCGGTTGCTGCTTTTGCCTTGCTCAAATCCCGCGCCGCGCCGACGACCTGAGCGCCGTGCGCGGCCAAGGCTCGCGCCGTTTCCACTCCGAGACCGGCTGAAACACCCGTGACGAGAATCCGTTTGCCTTTCAGATTCACGCCGGACAAAACGTCGCCTGTGGTTGAAGTTGCTCCAAATGAAGTTGTCTCAAGTACGTTCGTCATCTTTCTATCTCCTTGATGAATGTCTTTCGGTAACTCTTTACCATAGCGACCCACGCCACCACCGAGATAGTCCTGTCGCGAGCGCGACTAATCACCACGCGATGGTTTCGTTTTCCCAGCGCGTGTATGTGCCTGTCGGACCGTCCGGACCGAGCAGCGCAACACGCACCACCTCGCGCGATCCCTCCTCGATCGAAGCGGTGCCCTCATATCCGTTGAGGTTGGTTTTGGTGAAGCCCGGGGATACCAAGTTGACCTTGATCCCGGTGGACTCCAGTTCGATCATCATGGCCAGGGTTATAGAGTTAAGAGCCGTCTTGGACGCCGCATATACGGGGCTAAAGAACTTGTGATAGGGGTGGGCGCGATTCGCATTGTCCGTCAGCGAGCCAACGCCACTTGACACGTTTACGATGCGGGCGTCCGACGACTCGCGGAGGAGCGGCAGCATCGCCTGGTAAACAGCGAGAGCGCCAAATACATTGGTCTCCCACACCGCGCGTATCTCATCGAGGGACGCGTTGCTCGCCAGGGTTATTTTTGCGTAGTCCTGGAGTGACAGATTGCCCTTCCTCGTATTCGAGATCGCCGCATTATTGACGAGCAGGTCGAGGCGGCCAAACTCCTTGCGGATGCGCTCCGCTGCGGCCGCGATCGAAGCCTGGTTCGTCACGTCGATCTGGACCGCGACGGCCCCTGGCCCAATAATCTTGGCTGCGGTCTCGCCACGCTCAAAATTGCGTGCCCCTACCAGCACCGTGAGGCCTTTCGCCACGAGTTCCGTCGCGACGTGAAGTCCGACTCCCTGATTGGCCCCGGTGATCAGCGCGACACGTTTGTTCTGCATTGTCATCTCCTTTTGTTCATCGATGCATGATCAATACCACCGCGCCTGACGAGTTTGGCAAACCTGAACCACATATTTAGTGGGAACGCGACTTACTATCACTTTGCGTCAAGCGTGCGACACCGCAGCGTGTTCGAAATGTTTCATTGCCTTCAGGTCAGCGATGAGCCCCGGACCGGTTGGTCGCCAGCCCAGCCGTTTCTGCGTGAGCGCGCTAGAAGCCGGGATGTCGCCAGCCACGAAGTGCGCAAGCCAACCAAAGTGCTCGCCCGCCTCCTCAGGAGATTTAGAGACGACCGGCAGCTTTAGACCCTGGCCGATTGCCTCAGCGATTTCTCGCAACGCCACTCCCTCTTCGGCGACCGCGTTGTAGCGGGCTCCCGCTGAACCTTTTTCGACTGCCTTTTCCAGCGCCAGTCTGTAGAGATGGGCGGCATCGAGTCGATGTACTGCAGGCCAGCGGTTGCGCCCGTCGCCAATGTATGCGGAGACTCCTTTTTCGCGAGCCACATCGATCATGTAGGTGACGAGGCCCTGCTTGACCGGGTCATGGACCTGCGAAAGGCGCATCACCGAAACGCGCACGCCCTTCGCCGCGACTGCAGCCGCTGCCTCTTCCGAAGCCACACGCGGCACCGGAGAATTCGGCGCATCTTCTTCGGTCGCGAGTCGGCCCGCCACGAAGGCAACGGCGGTCCCGGAGGTGACGATCAAAGGTCGGTCAGAGCCGACGAGCGCGGCGCCGAGCGTCTCGATGGCGCGCCGGTCGATCTCGCAGACTTCCTTGAATCTCGCGAAATCATGAACGAAAGCTGTGTGTATCACGCCATCCGAGGCAGCGACGCCACTCCGCAGGCTGTTCGGATCTTCAACGTCTCCTCGATGCACTTGAGCACCAGCGGCTTTGAGCGACTTTGCGCCCGCATCTGAGCGGGCGAGCCCGAGCACCTGATGACCCGCTTCAGTTAATTCCTTAACTAGAGCAGAACCGATAAATCCCGTAGCACCAGTAACAAAGACACGCATATTCTTTCCTCCTAAGCGATTTGTGCTTCATTCATTAGGAACGAAGCGTTCACTCGACTTGGGAGTCGAGTCAGAACTTTCGTGGTGATTAATCTCCATTCGCGGGTCGAGGTCGGCAGCCCATCGTTCTCGATCAACTCCTGCAGCCAGCCTTCTGCGGCGAGCTTCGCCTCTTCTGCTCCGAACAACTGGGTGACCGCGCTGAAGGATGCCGACAGCTCTCGCTCTGCCATGGTCGTGAGGTCAGGGCAGGGATTACCGGAATTCTTGGATGGTTTAAAACGAGCAAGTGAATTCATATTCCTCCCTCTGGAGGCCGGAAGAATCGGGAGCCGCTATTGACAGGCCGCCCGGTTCCGGCTAAAACGGAGAGTGTCTCCGAATCACTAGATAAGATAACCGGAGAATGTCTCCGGTTGCAACTTTTTTATGCCGTCCCAAAAAAAGAAAATTGCCCCGCGAAAACCGCGTACCGATGCGCAGCGCAACCGCGAGCGCATTCTGGAGGTTGCGAAGGAGGCGTTTACGCGGTCGGGCGCGAATGCCAGTCTTGATGACATGGCGAGGGAGGCCGGCGTGGGGGCCGGAACTCTGTATCGCCACTTTCCAACGCGAGAGGCACTGATCGAAGCGGTCTATCGCACTGAGGTAGAAAAACTAGCCGCAGCCGAGAAAAAGTTCTCCGAGAGTCTTCCTCCCGTTGAAGCCTTGCGAGCATGGATGTTACTGTTCGTCGATTACATCGCGACCAAGCAGATCATCGGCCCCGCTCTAAATTCGCTCGTCGGAGGGCCTTCCAAGTTGTTTGAAAGTTCACGCAGTCAGGTTCGGGGAGCGATTGATGCGTTGGTGAAGCGCGCAATTAAGAACGGCGACATGCGCAGAGATCTCGAGCCATTCGATCTGCTTCGCGCACTGATCGGCGTTTCCAACGTGGCGTCTGGCCCTGACTGGCAGCAAAGCGCCAAAAGACTCGTGGACATTCTGATCACCGGTTCGCGGCCCATCAAATAAATACCCCAGTCCGACCAGTAGATGAGGCTGGTGACTGCGAGGAGTGCAATCTGACCCTCGAGCCCGTGTTTATTTCAAATAAAGGGCAACCTGGAGACGGTCTGACTAAATCAAAGCGATACGCCGAGTCGAGGAGTTGCTTGATGTCTAAAACAAAGTTGCAAAATTCAATCCCTCGAACACGTGTGTGGCAGATTGCTTTCATCGTTTCCGGACTTATCCTCAATTTACCGTTCGCGAACGCTCAGAAATTCAAGGTGCTTCACACATTCACCAACGGAGCGGATGGAGCGTATCCGTATGCTGGCTTGGTGATTGACGCGAAGGGCAATCTATACGGCACTGCCAATCAAGGTGGTAAATCCGGATCCTGCTTCCCCGCCTACAGCGGTTGTGGCACGGTGTTTGAACTTTCACCATCGAAGTCAGGCTGGGCGTTTCACACTCTTTATACATTTCAAGGCGGCGCAGACGGGCAGGGCCCTTATGGCGAGGTGATGTTTGGGCCGGACGGCAGCCTTTATGGCACTACCATCGATGGCGGCAACTCTGCCTGCCCGAGTGGCTGTGGCTCGGTATTTAATTTGAAGCGTCCGAAGCACACCTGGACCGAAACTGTGCTTTATGACTTTCAGGGGAACAACGACGGGTTTTATCCCACCGGCAACCTTGCCATCGATGCGTCGGGCAATCTCTACGGGACTACAACGCAGGGGGGCGCCAACGGCCCCGGTACCGTTTACGAGCTAAAACATTCTGCCGGCAAGTGGGTGGAAAATATTCTGTGGAACTTCAACGGCCAAGAGGACGGTGCAAATCCCTATGCGGGAGTGACCCTGGGTTCGAAGGACATTTTGTACGCGACCACTAGCGTCGGGGGCACAAGCGGCTTGGGGACCCTCGATGAACTGACGAAATCGGACAATACTTGGAAGGAAAAAACTCTTTACCAATTTGAGAACAGCGACGCAGTCGGAATTTATCCCTTCGCAGGCCTTCTCCTGGAGAAATCGGGCGTTTTGCTCGGGGCTACGGAAGTAGGAGGCGCGCATCAGGGAGGCGCAGTTTTCAGTCTCACGCCATCAGATGGCGGTTGGAAGATGGCGCCGCTATACAGTTTTACTTCTGAGTACTGCTGCAATGGACCGGCTGCCAACCTCATTATGGACGCCGCGGGTAATCTTTATGGCACCACACAAGGGGCCAAAGGAGTCGAGGGTACAGTATTCAAACTCGCTCCTAAGGGCGACGACTGGGTCCGGACCGTGCTCCATCGCTTCACTGGCGGGAGCGATGGAGACAACCCTTTGGGCGCCCTTGTATTCGACTCTGCCGGTAACCTCTACGGCACGACAGAGCTCGGGGGATCCGCGACGAACGGCGGCTATGGCGTAGTTTTTGAAATTATGAATCCATAAGGTAGTGAGACCGAACCAGACTCCGCGCCCATCTATCGCAGAGGATTCGCGGACTTTGGGGCTTTTGCTGCGCGATTGTATTCCACGAGCGTTTCGGCGATTATTTCCGTCCGACCGTTCTCACCCGGCTGTTCGATAATGTTGATCACGTCGTGATCGCCCATCCACAGAGCGCGGTGCGCGTCGTACTTTACGCCATAAGCGTTTAGCACAGGTTCGCTGTAGCTTTTCGAGGGCGGTCCGTACGCTTCCCGCAATCCGTCGAAGAGCTCGGCGAAGGACTTGGGACGGTATCCTTCGACGTTGGCAATCGAGGCGGCATAGAACATGTCTATCTTTACCAAATGTCCGCCGTCGAAGGTGAACGTATCTGCCCTCATTGTCTGCTCGTCACCGCGGCCTTCGTATTCCAGACGTGTCCCACTGGTTGCTTGCTGCTTGGCGATCTTTTCTTTCGCGCAATAATCCTTCGCGTCGGTTTTAGAGGGATGGTCGACGTTCTTGGACAAGTGGTTCACACTTTTCCAGTCCTTTTCCTGGCATGCTCGTGAAATATCCGCGGCAGATCCTTCGGAGAAGAACTGTTCGGCGCTCTCGCCCAACAGGTGGCCACCGCCCCGCAATTCACGTGGCTGTTCCTGCGCGGATAGCACGGTGCATAAGATCAAGCACCCGACGACAGACATGATCGCCTTTTCCATTTCCTATTCGTCACCGTCCAGGCGCCACCAGCCAGCATCTTTCGTGCTGCCGCGTAAATCAACCACTTCAACAGAATAAGGGATCATAGCCTGAAGTTTACAGTGTGATGTTTGTAAGCCTCTGTTTTTCGGACGAGACCTCGGGGAGCTCTCTTTTATGAAGTTCTTTCGAGTTCGTGAAGTTCTGGCCCTCGCGGTCGTGTCAGGTTTGAGGACCGTAGCTGAGCTGGTCACAGTGCCCGCTGCGCTGTTTAGAATTCCTTTGGCACCTATTATTAGGCATCAGCATCTAAACCTTGGATTGTTTTGTCCTCAGCCAGCTGGTAACCGAGTAACCGTTTCAGATTAGCTCGGAGTATTGTCTTTCGGCGGTCAGATAACGGGAGTTGGAGGACTTTATCCGTCCACCTAATGAAAGCGGCATAGCGAAAAACACCTTCGATAGGCCCCGGGGTCGAAGAGAGGTTACATCGGATACCGCAACCCGACGACAATTTCTGAAAGTTTCTGCCGCAGGCATTGCGGCCGCAACGCTCGGCCAAGAAGCGTGGAGTAATCAGCCGAAGCGCGACATTCCTTACCGCACTTTGGGGCGGACAGGCGAAAAAGTTTCGGTGGTCGGCATCGGCGGTTACCACTTGGGCAGGCCGGAGGTGACAGCGGACGACAGCCTTCGTATTGTCCGTACGGCCCTCGACGAGGGGATCAACTTCCTGGATAACTGCTGGGACTATAACGGTGGTGAAAGCGAAATCAGAATGGGGCGCGCTCTGCGGGATGGTTATCGCAAGAAAGCGTTTCTTATGACTAAGATCGATGGTCGGGACAAGAACACTGCCGAAAAGCAGATTAATGAATCATTGAAGCGATTGCAAACCGATCGGATCGATCTTCTGCAGTTTCACGAAGTCATTCGCGACACCGATCCCGACCGTATATTCGCTCCTGGGGGCGCGTTAGAAACCGTGCTTCAAGCGCAAAAAGATGGGAAGGTTCGCTACATTGGATTCACCGGTCACAAAAGTCCGGATATCCACTTGAAAATGTTAAACACCGCGTCGGCTCATCACTTCAACTTTGACACGGTCCAGATGCCTCTCAATGTGATGGACGCCCACTTCAACAGTTTTGAAGCAAAAGTGCTGCCGGCCCTGCAAAAGCAAAACATGGGCGTACTCGGAATGAAGCCGATGGGAGACCCGTTCATTCTCAACAGCAAGACAGCGACAGCCATCGAGTGCTTGCACTACGCGATGAACTTACCAACCAGTGTTGTCATTACTGGTTGCGATTCGATTCCCATACTGCAGCAGGCCATCGACGCGGCCCGCAATTTTCAACCCTTGAGCGCGGACGCGGTTGCGAAACTGCTGGCCAGGACTGCTCAAGCCGCGAAATCGGGAGAGTACGAACTGTACAAGACGAGCCACCATTTCGACGGGACTTACCAGAATCCCCAATGGCTGGGGTGACAGATTTTTTTGGGGGGGCGCACGCGAAGGCTTTTTCGCCGAATCGCAAATGAGTAAAATATTGCTTCTTGACGCGGTGAGCACTTTGATTCAACCATCACAACTAGACGCAGAAAAATCTCTGCTGGCGCGGGACGAGGCACTTTTTCGGGTGTCCCGCGCCATCAACGTTTATCGCGATCCCAGGGAATTATTTAAGGTTCTTGCTGACGAGTTGAGGCACGTCGTGGAGTTCGACTTCGTGGCTTTGTTTTTGTACGACGAAGCGACAAACAAGATTCAGAATGCGGGTCTCGAAACGCTGCACGGGCCAGGATTCTTTATCCCTCCGAATTTTCCTGCGGAGGAGACGATCACATGGTGGGTGTATCGCCACCAGGAACCCGTGCTCATATTCTCGCGAGACGAAGAAGTGCGGTTCCCCGGGATGATGGGAAACTTCAAACATTACGGTGTCGAGTCCGCGTGCATCCTGCCGTTAACAACCGCCTATCGACGCTTGGGCAGTTTGAGTTTCGGGGCCCGGCACCCCAACGCTTATTCCTCCGATGAAATTCGTCATCTTTCGTTGGTTGCAGATCAGGTCGCACTGGCGGTGGACAATGCTCTGCGCGAGGACGAACTGAGAAAGCAAAAGGCCCATTTCGAAAAGCTATTCGAGCTTGCGCCGGAGGCCATCGTTCTCAGGGATATCAACAACCGTGTGTTAAGGGCGAATCAGGAATTTACCAAACTATTTGGCTACACGGTTGAGGAGGCACTCGGGCGCAACATCAATGACTTGATCTTGCCCGAAGGATCGCTGGAAGAATCGGAAGCCCTGCGCCTGGCGCTGAAATCCGGCGAACGCGTCAACGCAGAATTGACCCGCAAACGAAAAGATGGATCCCACCTTGATGTGTCTTTCGTCGCGGCCCCGGTGTCGGTTGACGGAAGCACGCCCGAGATCTATGGGATTTACCGCGATATAACGGAGCGGAAGCAGGCTGAGGAAGCCTTGAAACGAAGCGAGGCTTATCTGTCGGAAGCACAGAGACTGAGCCATACTGGCAGTTGGGCGCGAAGCGTGGCGACGGGAGATGTGGTACTCAGCGCCGAGAGTTATCGCATCTTAGGATTCGAACCAAAAACGAAGATCACTCTCGAATTCCTTTTGGGCCGGGTGCATCCCGAGGATCGTTCGGCTTACGCTGGTGTGATTCAGAAAGCGATACAAGAGGTCAGCGACTTTGAGATGGACTATCGGATCATTCTGGACGACGGATCGATCAGTCACATCCATTCGGTAGGCCATCCGGTTAAGTGCGCGACGGGGGCTCCGGTCGAATTCGTCGGGACGATTGTGGACGCCACCGAGCAAGAGCGTTCCAGAAAAGCGCTAGAGGATGCGCTGGCGGAAATCAACTCGCTCAAAGAGCAGTTGTTTCATGAAAACATCGCGCTGCGGCAGGAGATTGAAGAAACTTCGATGTTTGAAGAGATCGTGGGGAAGAGCAGTGCGTTGCAGAAAGTTTTGAAAGAGCTTGAGACCGTGGGACCGACAGATTCCACGGTTCTTATTTATGGGGAAACCGGCACCGGCAAGGAATTGATTGCGCGCGCGATTCACAATTTGAGTTCGCGGCGAGCGAATGCGTTCGTCAAGGTTAATTGCGCCGCCATTCCAACCGGATTGCTCGAAAGCGAACTCTTCGGTCATGAGAGGGGCGCGTTTACCGGAGCAATCTCGCAGCGCATCGGGCGTTTTGAACTGGCGAATCATGGAACGGTATTTCTTGATGAGATTGGAGAAGTTCCACTCGAACTGCAGCCCAAATTGTTGCGTGTGCTTCAGGAGAGAGAATTCGAACGGCTGGGAAGTTCGCGCACGCAAGGCACGGACGCACGTTTGATCGCGGCAACGAACCGGGATCTTTCGGAAATGGTAGCGGAGCAGAAATTTCGTTCTGATCTTTTCTATCGCTTGAATGTCTTTCCTCTTTATGTCCCTGCACTACGCGAGCGTCCCGAGGATGTTCCTCTGTTGGTGCGTCACTTCGCCGAACTTTTTAGCAGGCGCATAGGCAAAGCGATTCATGCGATTCCTGCGGAGACGATGAACGCGCTCATGCGGTACGATTGGCCGGGAAATGTTCGCGAGCTTCAGAATGTAATCGAGCGCGCCGTAATTCTGTCGACGCGAGGCGTACTGCGCGTGTCGATGTCCGAATTGAATACGAAAGCAAATGCGGCGCCGAGAAGCACAGAGCCTGTGGCGCAGACCCGTAGGCGAGTCCGAGTGAGTGTTCCTCCTCTCAACCGAGATAAGGTTTTACAAGCCCTCCACGAATCGGGGGGACGAGTCGGGGGAGTCGATGGCGCTGCCGCGCGGCTCGGTTTGAAACGCACTACGCTGATCGCGCAGTTGAAGAGGCTTGCCATAGATCCGCAGAGTGTCACAAGGCAGTCGTAAGTCTATGACAGTGTCATAGCCACTGTGACACTGTGACAGCAATTTGCAATTCCCTCCGCTCTGTCACCTCCAAACTGCTCTCGATCAGTCAGATGCAGTGATTTTCAACAGCCGGCATTAGTTGGCGTCGCCCATGCTTAGATCTCCGTGAAACCACGAGGCGTAACTTCAAGCCATGCTAAGGACCATGATCAGCGACACGCCGTTTGAGCAAAAATGGGTCTTGCAGGGCCGGCTCTGCAAGCAGTGGGCAACCGACCTGAAGGAAAGGTGGAAAAGCACGCGAAGCGAGAGAGAGGGCCGAAAGTGCACCATCGATCTCGAAGACGTGATTTCGGTGGATGCAGTTGGCGAAGATGTGCTGGTGGAAATGGCCGCTGAAGGGGCGGCGCTCTTCGCCACCCGAGCTTACATGAAGCACATATTGCAATCATTGCGCGTACCGCCGAATTCGGCCGGCAAAGACGAGTAGTCAATTGTTAGGCCGCATGTCTGCGGCCTGCGGGGAGAATGTCCATGTGGATTGTTCGCATCGCGTTAGACCGTCCTTACACGTTCATCGTTCTAGCTCTGTTAATTCTTATCTTAAGTCCGGTCGTGATTCTGAGCACGCCGACCGACATCTTCCCGAATGTCAACATCCCCGTGATCGCTGTCGCCTGGCAGTACACCGGTCTGAACCCGGAAGAACTGGAAGGCAGGCTTACCAGCGTCTATGAGCGCGTTCTTACCACGACCGTCGACAATATCGAACACATCGAATCCACAACTGTGAACGGTCAAGCGATTGTAAAGATTTTTCTGCAGCCTGGTGTAAGCCTGGATACCGCGAATGCGCAGGTGACAGCAATTTCCCAGGCTGTTCTGCGTCAGCTACCACCCGGAACTTTGCCCCCGCTCATCATTAATTACAGCGCCTCCAGCGTGCCGATTCTGCAGCTCGGACTCAGTGGCCAAGGCCTCTCGGAGCAGCAGCTAAACGACATGGGCCAAAACTTCGTAAGACCGCAATTGGTGACGGTTCCGGGCGCGGTTATTCCTTGGCCATACGGAGGAAAACAGCGCCAGGTGATGGTCGATCTCGAACCGAATTTGCTTCAGTCGAAGGGCCTTTCTCCGCAAGACGTTCTCAGTGCGCTTACCGATCAGAATCTTGTCCTGCCGGGAGGCACGGCGAAAATCGGCGAGTTTGAAGACGACGTGCGTTTGAATGCGAGTCCAAGGACGGTTGCCGAACTCAACGATCTTCCGATCAAACAGCTCGGAAACGCGACGGTGTATCTGCGAGATATCGCCAATATTCGTGACGGCTTCGCTCCTCAGACCAACATCGTCCGCCAGGACGGCCATCGCGGAGTGTTGCTGAGCATACTTAAGGCAGGCACAGCGTCGACAATCAGTGTGGTACAGGGAGTTCGCGATCTATTGCCTCGTGTTGCCCAGACCCTCCCGCCTCAGCTCAAAATACAGGCGCTGGCTGACCAGTCCGTCTTTGTGAAAGCCGCTGTCCAAGGCGTGGTCCGCGAGGCCTTAATTGCCGCTTGTCTGACGGCTTTGATGATTCTGCTCTTTCTCGGAAGCTGGCGCAGCACGCTAATCATCGCAGTTTCCATTCCGTTATCCATTCTGACGTCGGTCCTTTTGCTGAGTGCACTTGGACAAACTATCAACATCATGACCTTGGGCGGTCTGGCTCTGGCGGTAGGGATTCTGGTCGATGACGCAACCGTCGAGGTCGAGAATATTAATCGAAATCGAGAACTGGAACCGGATAAAAGCCTGAAAGAAGTTATTCTCGACAGCGCGTCGCAAATTGCCGTCCCAGCCCTCGTCTCCACGCTCTGCATTTGCATTGTGTTCTTGCCGATGTTTTTTCTTACCGGCGTTTCGAAATTTCTCTTTGTGCCTCTGGCTGAAGCGGTTGCGTTTGCCATGCTCGCTTCCTATTTCTTTTCCCGGACTATCGTCCCGACGATGGCGATGTATCTATTGAACGTCAATGAGCACGAGCCCGGCGACAAACCCGGTTTACTTCGGCGCTTTCAGCAAGGTTTTGAAAAGCGATTCGAGCGCCTTCGGCTGGGCTATCAACTTTTTCTTACCACTGCCGTGCATCGGAGAGCGATTTTCATCCCCGCGTTTCTGGGTCTGTGTCTTATCGTGTTTCTCTTAGTTCCGTGGCTCGGTCAAAATTTCTTTCCAGCCAGCGACAACGGGCAACTACTTCTGCACATGCGGGTAAAGACCGGAACCAGGATTGAAGAAACCGCCCAGCAGGTCGATCTGGTGGAGGCCTCAATTCGCCGTCAGGTTCCGTCGCAAGAGATCGACAACATTCTCGATAACATCGGATTGCCCTACAGCACGATCAACTACATGCACTCGACCTCTGGACTGATTGGCGCCGGGGATGCGGACATTTTGGTTTCGCTCAAGGAAAAACACCATCCAACCGCAGACTACATGCGCGACCTGCGGCGCACTCTACCTCGAGAGTTTCCCGGAACCACGTTCTATTTTCTTCCGGCGGACATGGTCACTCAGGTTTTGAATTTCGGATTGCCTGCGCCGATCGATATTCGGATTGAAGGAAATGAAATCGAGGGCAATCGGCAAGTCGCCGAGAAAATGCTTGCCGACCTTCGAAACGTTCCGGGGCTCACAGATTTACGTATCCAGCAGCCCTTCGATTATCCGACCTACGACATTAACGTGGATCGTACCAAGGCCGCGCAGGGCGGCCTGACCGAGCGGAGCGTGGCGACCAGCCTGTTGAACTCGCTGAGTGGAAGTTTCCAGATTACACCGATGTTCTTTCTCAACTGGAAAAATGGAGTGAATTACAATTTGGTGGCTCAGACTCCACAATACCGGGTCGAGTCCCTTCAGGATCTCCAGAACACTCCGATCACCGCATCGTCCACGTCGCGCCCCGGAATTCTGGCCGATGTGGCTTCGATAAACCGCTCCACAGAAATGGAAGCCGTGAGCCATTACAACATTCGTCGCATCGTAGAGATTTACGGTGCGGTTCAGGATCGCGATCTGGGTTCGGCCGGGCGTGACGTGAACCGTATTATCGACGCCAATCGGAAATCGCTGCCGCGGGGAAGCTTCGTCACAATGCGAGGGCAGATTCAAACCATGCGGAGTTCTTATATCGGATTGTTAGGCGGCCTGGTGTTCTCGATTATCCTGGTTTATTTCCTGATCGTGGTGAACTTTCAATCGTGGCTGGATCCTTTCATCATCATCACCGCGTTGCCGGCCGCGCTGGCAGGGATTGTTCTTTTTCTCTTCGTCACCCATACGACGCTCAGCGTACCCGCCTTAATGGGAGCAATTATGTGCATGGGCGTAGCAACGTCGAACAGCATTCTGGTGGTCGCTTTCGCCAACGAGCGCCTGCTGCATCATGGAGACCCGATCGAAGCGGCCATCGAGGCGGGATTCACGCGCTTTCGGCCAGTCCTGATGACCGCGCTGGCGATGATTATCGGCATGATCCCGATGGCGCTCGGCCTGGGGGACGGGGGCGAGCAGAACGCGCCGCTGGGACGTGCGGTAATTGGCGGCCTGCTCTGCGCCACGGTTGCCACACTGGTCTTTGTTCCGACGGTATTCAGTCTGCTGCATAAAAAGCGCTCTGGAGCAGATCCAAGCGTGCCGGTCGCAACGGAAGGACAACCAATTCATGCTTGATGAACGGGAGACGCAAATGAAATGGGATGAAACTAACGCGATTCCGAAAGAGAAGACAAAAATGACTGAAACGAGTCCGGCGGAGATACCTGAAACGAAGCCTCCGCAACGAGAGTTTCCAAAAGGCGCCCTGGTTGTTATTGCCGCGATGGCGCTCGTGGTCCTGATTGTAGTTGTCTTCGGCATTCTTTCTCGAGTCGCCGCTGAAACTCGGCTGCAACGGGACACTTTGCAGGCCGCAATTCCGACCGTGAACGTGGTGCATCCAAAGCCTGGAGATCGCGCTCAAGAACTGATATTGCCGGGCAATACCCAGGCGTTCATCGATTCTCCCATCTACGCCAGGACGAACGGGTATCTCATACGTTGGTATTTCGATATCGGCGCCCGCGTCAGTAAAGGGCAGTTGCTGGCAGAAATCGAAACCCCTGAACTCGATCAGCAACTGCAGCAGGCGCGGGCTGATCTGGGCACAGCGCAAGCCAAGTCCAATCTTTCGCAAATTACCGCGGCCCGAGACGAGAATCTGCTGAAGACGCATTCGGTCTCTACTCAGGAGCGGGACAATGCGGTCAACGGGTACGCGGCCAATCAGGCGACAGTTCTGTCGAACCAGGCAAACGTCGCGAGGCTCGCACAACTGCAATCCTACGAGAAGGTATACGCGCCGTTCGATGGAATCATCACAGCGCGTGAAACCGATATTGGGGCGCTGATCGACGCTGGCGCAAACGCGCCCAAAGAGCTGTTTCATATCGCTTCCATCAGCAAACTGCGTGTCTACGTCGCGGTTCCAGAGGTTTACTCGGTCGCTGCACAGTCGGGCGCGCTGGCAGATTTGACCCTCGATGAATATCCAGGGCAGGTATTCCACGGTACTTTGGTCCGCAACTCCAATTCGATCGATCAGGCCTCGCGAACCTTACTTGTCGAAGTGGATGTGGAGAATGCCGGTGGCCGACTCAAGCCGGGCGCATACGTTCAGGTTCACTTGAAAATGCCAGAGGGCACGCGTGCGCTGGTGATTCCTGCCAATACACTGCTTTTTCGCAGAGAAGGTTTACAGGTCGGCGTGGTGCGCGATGGAAAAGCCGAGTTGGTCCGAGTGGTGCCTGGCCACGACTATGGCGACAGCATGGAAATACTTTCCGGCCTGCAAGAAACCGACGATGTAATTCTCAGTCCCTCGGATTCGCTAACGAGCGGGACGCCCGTCCAGATCAGCACTCCGCAGACGGCAGGAGCAGCAAGATGAAAAATCTCACACTCATCCTCGTCACATTAGGAATGATCTTGCTTGCGGGCTGCACAGTAGGTCCCAAATATGCGCGGCCGAACGTACCGACTGCCCCGGTAGACGCGTACAAGGAAACGGATGGATGGAAACCGGCGCAACCGAGCGATCAACTGCTTCGCGGAAACTGGTGGGAAATCTTCGGCGATCCTCAGTTGAACGCTCTTGAAAGCGAGCTCACGGTATCGAACCAGGACTTGAAGGTGGCCAACGCTCGATTCGTGGAAGCGCGGGCGATGGTTCACTTCAACCGCGCTGCGCAGTTTCCGACTATTTCCACGGCGCCCGGCATCGAATCACTGCGTGACTCCGCCAACACACCCTATCTTCCCACTACGAAGACCACCGGTGATTTTGTGGTGCCCTTCGACATTTCTTATGAGCTTGATGTTTGGGGCCGCGTGCGCCGAACTGTATCTGCGTCGCGCGAAGAAGCCCAGGCGACCGCGGGAGATCTCGCAACTGTCAACTTGAGTCTGCATGCTGAACTGGCCTACGATTATTTTGAATTGCGAAGCGCCGACGCCCAGAAAAAGCTTCTCGACGACACCGTGAAAACTTACCAAGATGCTCTGCAGCTCACCTTGGATCGCTTCGACGGTGGCGCAGCTCCGAAATCCGATGTAGCGCAGGCGCAAACACAACTCCAAACCACCATGGTGCAGGACACGGATATTGCTGTCGAACGCGCGCAGTTCGAACATGCCATCGCCATATTGATCGGCAAGCCACCCGCCGCGTTTAGTCTGTCTGCAGCGCCGCTGAATTTGGCGCCCCCGGATATTTCCGCCGGGTTGCCTTCACAACTCCTCGAGCGCCGTCCAGACATTGCCGCAGCTGAACGTCGCGTCGCCGAGGCCAACGATCAGATCGGCATTGCTCGCGCCGCTTATTACCCGACGGTTATGTTGAGCGCGTCCGCTGGATTAGAAGGTACTACCATCACGAACTGGTTCACATGGCCGAGCCGCTTCTGGGCCGTGGGACCGTCGCTGGCGGAAACGCTCTTCGATGGCGGCCGCCGCCGGGCGACTTCAACCGCCGCCCGCGCCAACTATGACGCAACCGTTGCGAATTATCGCGAAAGTACACTAACTGCTTTTCAGCAGGTGGAAGACAATTTGGTTGCCCTGCGGATCCTGAGCCAGGAAGCGCAGCAGCAAAAAGAAGCGACGGCATCCGCTCAGGAGTCACTGCAGATCTTCAACGATCGGTATATTGGCGGTGCGGATCCTTATCTGCAGGTGCTCACGGCACAAACTATCGCGCTGCAAAATGAACGAAACGATGTCGACATCCTGAGGCGGCGCATGGATGCCAGCGTGTTGCTGATCAAGGCCCTCGGAGGAGGGTGGACTGTATCCGAACTACCGAAAACAGCGGAGCTGCGCTGATTGTTGGGTGCGAAGTTTGGGTTAGGGAAAAAATGATTTGGAATAAAACTCTTTCGGCAAACTCTAATATTTTGCATGCTGGAAATTTATGAACACCGACCTAATGAAAGCGTTGCGTTTTTCCGAGTTCGGTCCACCGTCGGTTTTGCGAATCGAAAAAGTTTCGATTCCAGAGCCGGGCGAGGGGGAAGCACTGGTTCGGGTTAAATCCGCAGGGATCAATCCGAGCGACATTGGCGACGTCGCCGGACGCTTCAAGAAAACAACCCTGCCGCGAACGCCCGGCCGGGACTTTGCCGGCGTCGTTGTGAAAGGGAATCAGCACGAGGGCGAAGAGGTCTGGGGCAGTGCTCCGAATCTCGGTATCACCCGCGATGGATCTCACGCGGAGTATGTCGTTGTTCCGGTGGAGACGCTATCGCCCAAGCCAAAATCGCTGACTATAGCGCAAGCCGCCACAATCGGAATCCCCTACATCACGGCGTGGGCATCGGTAGTGAATGCTGCCCGAATCCAGGCTGGCGAAACCATTTTGATCGTTGGCGCCGCTGGCGCGGCGGGACAAGCCGCCACCCAGATTGCGAATTGGAAGCAGGCGCGTGTGATTGGGGCAGATATCACTTCGGATCCTATTCCCGGCACCGAGGCGGTCGTCAATACTAAGAGCGAGAATCTTCGTGAGAGAGTCCGGGAGCTAACTGCAGGAAAGGGCGTTGATGTTGTCTTTAATACGGTAGGGGGCGTTTTGTTCGAGCCTGCCTCGCAATCGCTCGCGTTCGGCGGACGACAAGTGGTTATAGCGAGCTCAGGAAATCCCATCGTGACGTTCAACCTTGTCGACTTCTATCACAATTTCTCCCGGCTGCTTGGAGTCGACAGCTATGGACTGACGTCGCAACAGATTGCAGAAATTGCACATGAGCTACAAACCGGTTTTGAAACAGGGGCGCTGAAACCGGCGGCGATTGAGATCGTTCCGTTTGCGAAAGCTGTGGACGCGTACTGCCGTATCGCTGCTGGACAGACGAAAACGAAGCAGGCGCTCAGTTTCGACTGATAACGAAATTTTCGACTGAAGGCAGGAGTCTGAAAATGAAAGCGCTGGTCATCTCCTTTTTGGTGGGCATGGTCGTAGGCGTTGCGTATGGTGTGATTCGAGTGAAGAGTTCTGCGCCGCCGATCGTTGCTTTAGTCGGACTCTTGGGGATGGTGTTGGGCGAGCAAGCTGGAGGATGGCTTCTTGCAAAGAAGATGAAAACGACAAACACGGCCTCGGCATACGTTCTCGTTGAGCCGAAAGATCAGTAACAAAATCCTCATATGCAATCGGGAATTTCAGTCGCTCGTCCCTGAATTAATTTCAATCGTTGCTTCCATCTACAAGCGGTAACTAAGCCTGCCCTCAACGCCGCTCGATTCCCTAGGGCAGTCTGTTTTTTTGGTCGAATCCTCCCTTACAAAGTCTTTACACGGAACGAGCGGACACCTTACACGCGACCCGACTTTTCTCCCATACGATCAATCCAGCGGTGGAAGTTCGAAGTTAGAAAAGCCGCACAAAATCGAAGGAGGATTTATGAAAAACAAAATCGCTTTGCTGGTGGTTCTGGGAGTGCTGTCACTTTGCTGCAGTGTTTTTGCTCAGACTTCGCATCACGCTTCGCTTACGGTCAAAGTTCCTTTCGAGTTTGTTGTCGCGAATCAAACTTTCCCGGCAGGAACTTATGAGTTCCATTCTCTGCTCGCGTCGGTCGCGGACAAAGGCACGATCGACGTGCTTGTGATACGAAGCGTGGACGGTGAGTTGTACCGGGCTATGGTCACCGATGTAGTGGGCAGTGCTGGAGCCAGCCGTCCGAGGGTGGTGTTCACGCGCAGTGAGGAACGGGTTTACCTATCCGAGGTGTGGGAGTCAGGGAAGCCGTCGGGCTGCCGGATTAAAAGCGGCCAGGATCAGTTACAAACCGCGGCCACTCCAAGCGACAAAGTTACTCTGATTGCGGCCGCCGATTGGCGCTAGCGAGCGAGTCGAGTGACCGCTCGCACATGCCAGGAGTCAGAGCGCTGCAACTCCTGGCATGGAGTGCTGGAGGTTTTCTCTCGCCTTCCGATAACGAATCTTTAGGGCATCAGTTTGTAGCCGAGACCTGGGACGGTAACGATCAGAGCGGGCTTTTTCGGATCTACTTCTAGCTTTTGCCGCAGGCTCGCCACATGTACATCGACGGTTCGGGTGAAAGCCTCGGTGCTGTAAGCCCACACTTCCTTCAACAGAACGTCCCGAGATAGCGTCGTGCCAGGATGCTCGACGAAATAACGGAGAAGCTGAAACTCGCGAGCCGAAAGCGGCACTATTTCGCCATGACGAGTGACAACTGTACCCCGGAGATCGATGCGGAGTGTGCCGAATGTTTGAACGCCCGAACCCGCAGGAGCATTGCCACGGCGCAGGAGCGCTTCGATACGCGCCATCAGTTCCATCGCATCGAAGGGCTTGGTCACGTAATCGTCCGCGCCAATTTTTAGTCCAAGAACCTTGTCGACAATCTGGCCGCGGGCGGTCAGCATCAAGATCGGAACTGTGACACCTGCCTTTCGGATATCCCGGCACACATCGAAGCCATTTTTCTTTGGCATCATGATGTCGAGAAGGATGAGATCGAACCCGCCTTGGGTCGCTTTCTTAAAACCCTGTTCTCCATTAACGGCAAACTCGACGCTGTAGCCCTCGCTTTGAAGGCGGTCCTCCAGAGTCATGCGAATTGCTTCTTCGTCTTCGACCACAAGAATTGTTCCGGGCATACGCGACATCAAATTACATTTAGACGCGGGACGAGCGGTCAATCCCATCCGTTCCCTCTGAGTGATTTCCCACCGGCAAGTGTACCGTGAAAGTACTACCTTGTTCGGGGACGCTCTCTATCGTTAGCCGGCCTCCCATGGCCTCAGCAATCGTCTTCGCCAACGGCAAGCCAAGACCGCTGCCATGAATTTGCGCCGACGTGGCTACCGGGCTGCGGAAGAACGGTTCAAACACATGTTTGAGATCCTCTGACCCTATCCCAATTCCTCTGTCCGTAACCGCGATCAAAATTTCTTTCTCATGCTGATCCGATTCTTCCATGGAAGCTCTGATCCCCACCCAATGCCGCTTTCCGCCGTACTTGACTGCATTGGCAATGAGGTTCTGCAAGCATTGGGAGAACGCTTTGAAGTCCACCATTACAGGCGGCAAATTCGGCTGGACCTGCCGCTCAACCGTTACTCCAGTGGAACGAATAAGAGCAGAGGCATTTGAAAGGCTGGCGTCGATCAGTTCTTCGACGAAGGCAGGTTGCAAGTGGTAGCGATGGCGATCCTTCTCAGTGGCAGAGAAGAGCAGGATCTGCTCGATAAGCTCCGTCAGTTGCTGCGCTTGACTCAAGATGACATTGCCATAACGCATCATGCGGCTCTTGTCATCGATGATTCCATCGGAGATGTTTTGAGCAGCGGACACGATTCCGGTCAAAGGAGTTCTCAGCTCATGCGAGACGCTTGCGACGAAATCCATTTGCAACTGAGCCAAGCGGCGAGCTCTCCGGCTATTCAAGCTAATCATGCCCATGGTCACCGCGAGGACGAGAAGCACGGCAAAGTTGAATGCGAGATTACGGTGGAACAGGCTGGACACAGCCGCTTCCACCGAACCCTGCCGATGCTGCGCGATAATTTCCCAGCCTTGGTCGCCCGGTTCGTAAAGGATCGGCTCGATCTTGAAGGGCTCTGGGTCATGCTGTCCGGGAAACGGTACCAATGAGGCTTGCGTCGCTGTGTGCTTCCTTCCGACGGCGGGAACTGGCGGCCCAAAAAAATTGAGCGCCGCATCGGACGCAACGCCGGCGTTTTCGCCGAACCCAGGGCCGGACGAATAAATTATGCTGCGAGTGTTGACGTTCGCCTCGACTATGGCAACGTCATAGGTGCGCCGGTCCTGCGCTCCAAAGTAATTCTGCACCAGCTCGGGAAAGAGGTGGTTGCGCAGCAAGTCCAAATTCAAAGTCACCAGCACCCAAGCGAAGTTGGGCGCTCGGTCTGGTTGCATGGCGGGATGCACGAGAACCGGGATGCTCTCGTCAATCATCCAGTCCGAGGTCGCAGGCTCCGGCGCGCGATGCAGAGAGGCCTCTCCTCGGTGTGAAGGATCAAATTCTGACGTCGTTTTGTGATTTCTGGCAGATTTGCCGTGCGGTGCGACGTGACCGGGAGGGTAGAATCTTGGATCGGACTCCTTGGGCATCATTTCCTGCAGCCGCTGATGAAGCCGCGTAAGATTCAAAGGCCATTCCGCTAATTCAAATTCATGGGTCTGCGAATTTAATCGGAAAAAGCCAGGTGAGTGGGAACTTACCGGCTGCCAAATGTATACCTCGCTGGCCAGTCCCGGATGAGCAGCCGCACGCTGCCATCGCTCAAACCCTCGAGCATAATCCGACACAGAATTCTCCCGCGGTTCAATCTCGCTCTGCTGCAAGTCGCGACACAGAGGGGTGAGTTCGCTCTCCAGGGCCCGGCGCAGATTCATGAGTGTTCCCTCGAGATTGGCGAGCATTTGCTCGGTTGTAGCGTGACTGACCTGTTTGCTGGACTCGTACTGTAATGCCGCCAGCAGCGCCAGGACCGCCGCGAGACCGCTTACGAGGGCGTACCATTTTGCATTCTCAAACCAGGAAGATTTCATTTGTGGTATATGCATGGCTCGATCGTGCGATCGAGCGAGGTGCTAGGCCGCTCGCCAACAAGTCAATCTTAATGCGTCCGCTTCGCCAAAGAAGGCACGAGTTCATGAGCGCGCCGCGGTGGGTGCCGATTGGGCTAGCGTGCTTCAAGCCCTTTGGGAACCGTGGATCACTGTAGAACATGTGCCATCGCGTGCGTGTAAATTCCGCGTAAAAAAGCAGGGGTCCGCAAACCTTCTTATCCTACGTCTGTGTCCTCCAGTATTCGGCGGGCGCGAGCAAAGAATCGCTACGGCAGGCTTGCCGGCGCGAGGCCAAGCACGAAGTTCGTCCGCTGTGGCGCTGCGCTGGCTCCGTAATCCTCGATGAGCCCTGCGCCAGCGAAGCGCCGGTAGCTGCTGGTCTGCCCCGCAGCTGCTACCTGCACGAACTCCACCGACTGTGGCTCACTCGGAATACGTGCGCCGAACCAATGCGAGTCGTCGCGTTGCGCCCAAGTGACGAGCGCAAGGACCGTACCCGCCGGAACGGCTTCGCGTGCGAGCATGGCCCGCATGGCTGCGTCATCGCCGAAGAGCGTCGCCATCGTGCGGGTCTTAGGGTCGACATACATCGTGATGGCGCTCCAGCTTAGCGGCTGGTAAGGCAGGTTCGTCGGTAGCGCGGCGGCGTTATTCACAACTTCCTCGCGATCGACCTTCGCAGATGAAATTGGCAGCGTGTAAACATAATCATTGCCGTACAGCGGGCGGTGGCAGCCCGTGCACTCACTCACAAAGTGCGCGTCCTTGCCGTAGGGCGTCAGATCCATGCCACGCCAGCGCCCCCATCCCCAGCCTTCAGTATTTTTGTAACGCTGCGCGTCTTTCACCATCAGCTCTACCTGCACGAACATGCCAGGGTGAACCAGGCCATCAGGGCCGAGCTGCTGCTGCCAAGCGATCTTTGCAAAACGCGTGCCGTCTGGCCACGGCGACGTATTGCCGGTTTGCGCCGCCTTTACGGCGACATCATTTCCAAGGATGAAGCGGAATGTATTGTTGTCCCCGCGATCAGTGATGCTGATCAGCTTCCAGCTTTCGAAGGCGGGGTCGAACGGAAGTCCGTTGAACTCTGGTTTCACCGCCTCCAAAGAGATGCGGGCAGGTATATCGGTGGAACTGGTAGACGGTGCCGCGTCAGTCTTCCTGTTGTTAGGTTGCTGCGTGTCGACAACCGGCATCAGCGCAGGCGTCCACGGAGCCAGATACTCTTTCAATGTTGATAACTCTTCGGGCGTTACCTTTGCTTCCGGATGCAGCTTGAGGAAGCTTGGCAGTGGCATCGCGCCGAGCTGGATCATGTTCACCGCCTCGTAGAGCGTTGCCTTCTGTGCGGCGGGAGGCTTGGAACCCAGTGTCGAAAAGTTGAGGTGCTCGCGCGCGGTAAGAATGTCGTGCCGCACCAGCCAGTATGCGGGCACGATCTCGTCGAACCAGGCGAGCCGGCGTTGGTCCGAGTGGCAGCTATAGCAGTCTTTTTCCAGGACGTGCTTGACATCGACCGGTGCCTGCAACTCCGCCGTCGCCGGCTTAACCGGGATGCTGGGCCGCACCAACTGCAGCACTACGAAGACAACCACTCCCGCTACGATCAGTTTGCCAAGCGTCCTCATTGAACCCTCCCCTGGATTCACGAAAGGCTTGATCCACGCCGCTGTATGGAAACAGCCACACACTTCGGATTTATATGCACGGCGAAGAATCGAGCTGGTCCATCACGAACACCGTGAAGATTAGAGTAGTTCTGCCGCACACCCGTTGCAGTGAAATTGTCCGCCTTCGGTCAGAGTTGAGGCAGGAGGTAGGAAAGATAAGCCATGATCACTATTACGGCAAACTGATTTGCGCGCCGTCTCGGCTAACCGCAGATCCTTAAAGCCCGCGTGGTGCTGCACACTCCGAAGCTTGTGCAGCACGCACGTGAGCGTCTGTGGTTTGCTTGTGCTTGGTTGCGATTGTTATTTGGCTGCTTTCTGCTTCAGCAACTTCTGCATCATCGGATGATGTGCCAGCGCAATCGACTTGTCTGCCGGCGCACCGAAGAGTTCGGGATGGAGATAGAGTCCTCGATCCCGCTGTGCTTTTGGCACTTCTACCGGAATGCGGTGTGCATTGGCCCACGCGTCCTGGCGGATGCCGGTCACCTGCCACGAAACTTCCACGTTGGGCTTATCCGTCTTGATGGTGAATTGATGGTTCGCCACCTTGCTGGCCACGATCGCCTGCGAGAACTGGCCGATGGTCGTGAGCTGATAGCGGAAATCGCGGTTCAAGGTTTCGAACCATTCCGGCAGCTGGACCACCGCGCTGCCTTGCCCGTCCGTCGTCGCATTGCCGTTGTAGATGTTCATCATGTCCGGCGATTCGACGAAGGAGTGATAGAGGTACTTGTTAGCTGGATCAAGTGGGTCATCAATCTTGAAGGAGCCACCAGCCTTGGACAGGTTGCCGTCGACGTCGACGTCGCCATCGAAGAACGCGGCATAGCCTCCACTTTGGTTGTAGGTGAACAGAGCATCACCGCTGGAGGAGTTGCTGAAGCCGCCACCGCTGCCGCTAGAACTACTCGATTGCCCTAAAACTCCGAAAGCGTCGCCACTTCCGGAAACGCCGGTACTGCCCAATCCCAACACTCCCACGTTCGCGCCAGTGCCGGTGCTATTGCCCCACACCCCGGTGGAACCGCTACCGTATGTTCCGTAGCTGCCAGTAATGGTGCTGTTACCCGCTACGCCGGTGGCACCATAGCCGACAACGCCATTGCTGGCAGTGCTGTTTCCTGCATTGCCGTACACTGCGATGCCGCCAGCAACGGTCGCGTAGCCCGCTACGCCGGTCGCGCCGCTGGCTATTACCCCGTTACTGCCGCCACTGGAACCGGCGTTGGCGTATACCCCGGTACCGCCAGAACTAGAGGAGGTAGCCGTGATTGGGCCAGAGCCGAGAGTGCCGTTTACCGTGGCATTGCTTCGAATCACGGCCGTGCCATTGACATCGAGGGTGGCACCGGGAGACGTCGTGGCGATGCCTACCTTGCCAGAGGAACTATCGAAGATGTTGGCGTTCCCCAACTTGGTTGAGCTGTTCCACTTCGCCAAATGGTTGATCGTGCCGCTGCCAGTGATTGCTGCCGCGGGAACCTGACTCGCGTTGGCTGCGGTTGTAGATCCGGGGGCGGCGGTTTTCATGAAGGCGGAAGGTGGCAGACCGCCGATGGTCTCAGCGTCTGCCGCTTTGAGCGCGTAGGGCACGCTCATCAGCACGGTGCGTGGCTGCTCGGCCTCGCCTTGCACTTGCACACCCAGCCAGCGAGCTTCGCCCGAGGCAAACAAATCCGGACGGAGCCCTTGGCTAGTGGTGGATCCCAGCATCACTGCGTAGTGGCCTGTCTTATCCAGGGTCACGTTCTGAGTTTCCACCCAGAGAGCAGCGCCGCCCTGAGACTCTTTGTATAGAGAGAAAGTGACTCCAACGGTGCCCGTCGCGGCCTTGCCGTTGACATCGGTTAGAACGCCACCAAACTTCACCACCGGTGGCACGATCCCGCTGGCTGTTGGTTGCTGCGCGGAAACCTGAAGTGCGCAACAAATCAGCGAGACACAAAGGGTCATGTGAACCATATTCCGTAACATAGGATTCTCCTTTTAGTTTTTGTTCTTGTACTTTCGTTGTTGCTACTGCGATGAACCGGGGGAATAATTTCGCGAAAGATCCCCCCCGGGATTTACAAAGTGATGGTCAGCGTCCGCCGCGACCGAGCCAGCGTTGGCTGACCATCGCCCCCCACTCGTCGAAGCTGGAACCATTTACGGTTTAGGCAAATCGCCGTTCTGATAAATGGCTGCGTGCTTGGCGCGCGCTTCTTTCCATTGCTTCATTGCTTTTGGATCACGCGCCCAAAGCACGCCTTTCTCTTCCGGCGCGCCGTAGAGCTCAGGGTGCAGATAGAAACCGCGTTCAAGCGCTGGCTTCTGCTGTTCGACGGGAATGCGATGAGCATTCGCCCAGGCATCCTGCCGGATGCCGGTTACCTGCCAGGAAACTTTCACGCTGGGTTTGTCCGTCTTGATACTGAATTGGCCGTCAGCTATCTCACTGCCCACGATTGCTTGCGCGAACTGACCGATGACGGTCAGCTGATAACGGAAATCGCGGTTCAAGGTTTCAAACCACTCCGGCAGCTTGACGATCGCGCTACCCTGAGCGTCCGTGATCACATTGCCGTTGTAGATGTTCATCATGTCCGGCGATTCAACGAAGGAGTGATAGAGATACTTGTTGGCGGGATCGAGCGGATGATCGATCTTGAACGAACCGCCGCCTTTGGTCAGATTGCCGTCGACATCCACATTTCCGTTGAACCACGCGGCCCAGCCGGAGGCGCTGCCCGCCAGAACCCCGGTCGCACTTGAAGTTCCGTAGGCGTCCACGGCCCAACCGGTGTCGGATTGCGCGTATACTCCAGGGCCGCCGGAGCTGACGCCGGTCACACCAGTGGCGCCGGATCCGTAAACGCCGATGTAGCTCGAGCTGGTGCCAATCACTCCAGTGCTGGTCGTGCTGACGCCGTACACTCCGGCGGCATTGCCGGTGGCGTAGACTCCGAGGTTGCCGCTCGCCGATACTCCAATCCCGTCTTCGCCCTCGCCGGTGCCCAACAGCCCAGTGATACCGGTAGCCACTACTCCAGTGCCGTTTGTGCTGACCCCGGCGACCGCAGCCGAGCCCCCGCTGGTGTTATCGTTCCCCACAACCGCGGCGCTACTGCTGCTTGTCGTTGAGGCGCTGATTGATCCGGAGAGGTTTGCGCTGCCGGCGACTTTAATGGTCGAGCCGCTTTCCTCGATGATCGAATCGCTCACCGTCGCTGCTCCGCCCGCAGTATGAAACAGAGAAACGAAGTTCTTCTTGCAAGCCGATCCCGAAGCGCAAGTGATGGTATTGGCTGCAGGTGTGGCTTTGTTCAATCCGGGGGAACCGGAGGCGGTGTTGGGCGCTGCCAGTTGCAATGCAGAAAGCGGTTTGCCGCCAATCGTCTCCGCATCCAAAGCTTTCAGAGCGTAAGGAACGCTCATCAGTACCGTGCGCGGTTGCTCGGCTTCGCCTTGCACTTGGACACCCAGCCAGCGAGCCTCGCCTGAAGCAAATACATCCGCAGGTAGCCCTTGGCTGGTGGTGGATCCCAGCATGGCTGTGTAGTGGCCGGCCTTATCGAGCGTTACGTTCTGAGTCTCCACCCACAGCGCGGGGCCACCTTGAGCCTCTTTGTAGAGCGAGAAAGTGACGCCAACTGTGCCCGCCAGGGGCTTGTTGCTCGTGTCAGTCAAAACACCGCTGAACTTGACTACGGGCGGCACAACCGCACTAGCCGCAGCCTGCGCTGCCTCTTGTGGGTAGAGGGAAACGACAGAGCAAATCAATAGAAGCCAAACGCCTATGTACGATCTTTTGCGTAACATGAGACTCTCCTTGTGCTTGGGTCGGACTCATTAATCGCTTTTGACCGCACGTTTGGGAACCATTGACTCTGTTCGGCGGCCGCGCGATTCATTGCGTCCTGCCTAACTAGGCGTAAAAGGCGGGAATGAACTATCATCGCGGGTAATTATTTTGGGGCGTTTGCCGACACCGTTATAATTTTGCGGACCTCCATGGTCTTTGAGGTGTCACATGGGAAAAACTTCTCCCCATGGGGAGGTGAGCACGCTACTGCGGGCGTGGAGCGATGGCGACCAGGCTGCGCTCGACAAGCTGACCCCTATCGTCTACAGGGAGTTGCACCGGCTTGCGCGGTATTACATGCGCGGCGAGCATGCCGGCCACAGCCTGCAAGCTACGGCCTTAGTCAACGAAGCCTATCTACGCCTGGCCGATTACAAACGGATGCGGTGGGAGAATCGCGCTCACTTCTTTGCCGTGTCAGCGCAACTTATGCGCCGTATTCTGGTTGACCACGCACGCCGGCACAATCAGAAACGCGGAGCGGACTTCCCACATTGCTCGCTGGAGGAGACTGCCGTCGTCGGCGCCGATCCTGACCAAGACCTGGTCGCGCTTGACGACGCACTGCAAGCGCTCGCCCGTCTGGATTTGCGAAAGGCGCGGGTGATCGAACTGCGGTTTTTTGGCGGGTTGAGTGTGGAAGAGGCGGCTGAGGTGCTTAAGATATCCGCGGTCACAGTGATGCGTGATTGGACTACGGCGCGCGCCTGGCTTTACCGCGAAATGAGTGGTAACCCGTCCAATGGATCCTGAGCGCTGGAAACTTGTCGACGACTTGCTGCAGTCCGCGCTGCTTCTGCCGGAGGATCGCCAGGAAGAATTTCTGCAGACAGCGTGTGAAGGGGACGCAACGCTCTTGGACGAAGTGCGGTCGCTGCTGACTTCGCATCACCGAGCGGCAGATTTTCTCGAGAAACCCGCTATCGACCTGGCCGCACAATCCTTAGCCTTCAGCCAAACCCAAGAGATCGCAGATCCGTTGGTCGGTCAAATCATTTCGCCCACACCCGATTTCCCCACTACCGCCTGGCGCCCTGCCAAGAAGAACCAGCTGTTGACCCATTTTAAATTGCTAGCCGAATCATGTGCTGACAGATTCGGCCCATGACTACCGTCAAATGCTTCCACTGCTTATCGAGATCCACAGTCCACGCGTGCTTGCTCTGTGTGGTAATTTTCTGGGGCAAACGCCAGCTTGCGAGCGCCGTGAATGCCTTGCAGCAAAGGCAAAGTGACGCTCTCGCGACCCAAGGGTTCTTCTGCCGCGCCGGATATGACAGCCACGAATGCGAACGGCGCATCACTGAACTCAAGGCGGTTTTGATCCAGTATCGGGCAGGTGCACCGAAGAATTGGAGATGGGTGATCGTGCGTTCCGAGGATTGGCAACCGCTAGCTCAAAGTCTTCACCTGGACCGCGAGAGCCCCGCATTTAGCGCCATTACGGAACGCGAAACATTCCTCGAAGATGCTCTGTTCTTTGCCCATCCGGGACGAACCGATGAACTGGTACGACATTTTCACACTCCCTTCGACCAATTGCTTTCGGTTGCTGTGGGCCACGAACTGGGACACGCGATTTGTCACGGTGGCAGCGAAGCCATCGCAAACCGAGCCGCGGAACAGTTGCGAGTAGGAAAATATCCCGATTGCGCTGGGAATATGAAATCGTTAACCCCGATCGAGGAGTTGTATTTGCATAGTCAATCACCCCGGTTCCGACATTTTTAATAGTCGCCAGGCAAAACGACGCGTTCGCTCCGGCCGATGTCAACACCCGGCTGCGTTTCACTGGTTTCACTACGGATCACATAGTTTAGTGCGTGCACACTCGGCCTTGGCTTGCTTCAGAATCGGGGTCTCCGGATCTGCGTCCTTCCATAAGCGAAGGAAGTCATCATAAAAAGATCGAGCAGCATCCCTGTCGCCTTTCAAAACAGCGGCACGCGCCAAGCCCAGGTGGGCGAGCGCCGCAATCGGCTCGTTCAGGGACATTCCAGGGTTATCGAGGATCTTTTGAAATTCGGCGAGAGCCGCCGGGCCGCCTTGCGCGGCGAGGTACGCTTCCCCGCGTACAAAGGCTGGATACATGTTGAGCGAGATGACCTGCGCCGGTTGACCCAGTTCGTACCGCTGCGCGTCTCTCAGCAACTTGACGGCTTGCGTGGGATTATTGGAAAGCAGCGCGATCTGAGCCCGGATGACCGGCAGATAGTTGAACTGCACCAGGGTGTTCTCCGAATATTGCTTCGCGAGTTTATCGGCCAAAGCCTGGGCTCGCATGCGGTCACCAGCAAATGCGTACGCCATTGCCGCGGCAGCTTGCACATCCTGCCCGCTGGTGGCGATCGGAACGGATCGTAGAGCTCGTTCCGCTTCCGCGGAGTTACCGTACAAGGCCTCATGGATGGCGCCATCAGCGCGGTAACTGGCGGCAGCTTCTTTTAGGTCCTCAGCGGCCGCCGAAGCGCTGGCACGCTTCAAGGATTCTCTGGATTCCTTTAACTCTCCGAAATAGGAACTCGTGCACGACTCGGAGTAGAGCAGGATGGCCTCAAGCTCCGGTTTGCCCAATCCCCAGGCAGCCTCGCGTTCCATGGCCGCGTGGTCACGTTCCAGAAAAGCGATCAGATACAAGTTGTCGTGATTGATTGGCATGTCGAACTTCTGAGTGCGAGCTTCCGCGACGGTCGCTTTGGCCTCGTTTAGACGTCCCAGCGCAATATAGGCCGAGACCACGTTTATGAATTGCTCGCCACTGGGCGCAAGACGCAGTGCTTCCAAGGCTTCGGATAAGGCCTTTTCGTTTTGGCCAAGTTGAGTGTAGACGTAGGCCAGACTGGAATGCGGAGATGGCGACCGCGGCCGCATCTCGGCCCAACGCTCATAGTCCGCCGCAGCTTTTTCCAAATCGCCCGTAGTGAAGGCGTGATACGAGGATGAGATTTGGACCTGCTCAAGATCCGTTCCGTGACTGCGCAATTCGTAGGCTTTGGCTGCCGCCTTTGCGGCCAAGGCACTCTCGCCGGCGTCGAAATACTTTCCCGAAAGGCTGCTGTAGGCCCGCGCAAACAAAGGATCCAGTGCGACCGCCCGCTTGTAATGTTCAATGCTTGCGCTTGGGCCTTTCTCGTTTTCAGCTTGCCCGCCGAGAGTGTACTCCTTCAAAGCATCCAGGGAGCTGGTGGTAGCCTCGCGAAGAGGGACGTCAAGCTTCTGCACGCTGGAAATCGATTCGCCGAGCGCACTGCGGAGGCGCGATGCCGCAGTGCCCAGCGCCGGGATCACATCCTCTTTGGTCTTCGCGGTTACTTGCTCTTGCGCAAGAATCTCGCCATTCAGACAATTCTCAGCCCTCAATCCGATTACAAACGAGCTGCCGAGCGCCGCTACGGTGCCGGCCACATAAGCCTTGCTTCCCGTGCGCTGGCAGACTTCCTGAGCGAGTTCGCTGGTAAGAGGTGCGCTCGCAGGTTGGGTCATGAGCTTGAGCGTGTCCCGAACCTTCCGATTAGAAACAATATTAAGGAACGGAGATTGGCTGAGTGCGATACTTAACCCTTGTTTGAGCGAACCGTCGAAGACGGTGTCTCCGGTGGCATTGTCAAAGTCGGCCAAAACAATCGTGTCATTCGCGGAGAGCTGACTAACTTGCAATGAGCGACGGTGGAAAACTCCAAAAACTAGGCCGGCAACCACGACAAGACCGGCCATCGGCAGAATCCATTTCCAATAACCACGCGACCGTGCGGCGACTTGCGATCGAGACCACTGATGGCCAACGGTCACGACAGCTGCGATCTGCAGGCCGGATTCGGTGGCATGTTTCAGCCGTTGCAGATCGGCTTTCATCTCCCCCGCGTTTTGGTACCTGTCGCCGCGATCCTTCTCCAAAGCCTTGGTGATGATCCGCTCCAGTTCTGGCGGCAATTCGGGATCGATGCCTCGGGCTGGGACTGGCTGCTTGTTCAGCACCGCGTTGATTGTAAGGGCTGTGTTCTTCTCTGCGAAGGCGCGCTTTCCGGTGGCCATTTCATAGATCACCGCCCCCAGAGAAAACACGTCGCTCCGGCCATCCAATTCGTCATTTTGAATCTGCTCGGGCGATAAGTAAGGTGTTGTACCGGCGATGACCCCAAGACTGGTGAGTGGAGCATCCTGCGTGACCGTCGCGGATGGCGACGTGACCATCAACTTGGCGAGACCGAAGTCAAGCACCTTCGCCAAGCCACGACTGGTGACGAAGATATTCGCAGGCTTGATGTCACGATGGATGATGCCTCTGGCGTGAGCAGCCTCGAGACCGTCCGCTACTTCGATCGCCCACTGGAGCAATTGATTGAGCGGAATATTTCCCGCTTTCATGCGTTTCTCCAGAGTTTCCCCCTCGAGCAACTCCATTACGATGACTGGTTTCTTTTCGTATTCCTCCACTTCATATAGCGTGCAAATGTTGGGATGGTTCAGCGAGGAAATA
>Ga0206812_1031_pt1 | contig 41654 bp, 33 predicted proteins | sample Alteio_BWOrgCont_54_FD_152912 | JGI IMG/M metagenome (GOLD analysis project Ga0206812, IMG submission 152912) | Enriched cells from forest soil in Barre Woods Harvard Forest LTER site, Petersham, Massachusetts, United States -... | ecosystem: Environmental > Terrestrial > Soil > Temperate forest >... | reverse complement strand
GAAGTGCTGCATGATATTGGCAATGCGTTGGTGGGTTTTGGTTCCTATTTAACAAGGATAAACCGGGTAGTTGAAAAAAACAACCTGGAAGGTATCAAAAATCTTAACCAGTTTTTAAGAACACAGCAAGATTTAATAGGCAATGCTATAGGCGTTGATAAAGCTGCCGCATTGGTATCTATAACCGATGGGATAGCGAAAACCCAGGCTGAGAATCAGAAAGAAGTAGGCAGCTCCATCACTGAACTTTTAAATATCGTTTCGCACGTACAGGAGATACTGAACATCCAGCGTCAATTTGTGCGGGGCCACGGCGGTTCGCACGATAGGAAACCGGTAAACATTGTAAATATCATTGAGGATTGCCGGTCTATGCTGTTTGCGTCTATGGATAAAAAGGGCGTCAAGCTTCATGTTAATATCAAGCAGGGTAAATACGTTATTAAGGGCGATCATACCAAATTGATGCAGGTGATATTAAACGTCATGAAAAATAGCCTGGAAGCAATCGACATGGAAAAGGAAGAAAAAAGCATCTCTATTTCTATGGAATCTACAGATGAGTTGATGTCATTAAAAATTTCTGATACCGGACAGGGTTTTGATAAAGAAACCAGCAGCAGGTTCTTTGAAAGGGGCTTCACCACAAAGAAAAGCGGCACAGGCCTCGGATTATATAATTGCAGGTCGATAGTTGAAAGTCATGCTGGCTCATTCGACATTAGTAGCGACGGCGTTGGCTTCGGTGCAGTAACCATCATAAAATTTGCTTTATAACAACCTTAACTATATCAACAAAAAAAGGCCCCTGTAATTGGGGCCTTTTTCATTTACTTATAATCAAGCTAAATTATTTCTTTTCAAAATCCGACGCCCGTGGCAAAGCATCTGTTGCACTGCCGAGCCTGCTATTTTTTACGCCGTAACTAAAGTAAATGACCAGGCCTATGATCAACCAGGCTAATGCACTTAATTGTGTTGAAAGCGGCAAACTGATGATCATTGCCAAACAGATCAAAATACCCAATATTGGCACTAAAGGTACAAGCGGGGTTTTGAAAGGCCTTTCCATGGTAGGGTTTGTCCTTCGGAGCAGCATCACACCGATACATACCAGCACAAACGCGAATAGTGTACCAATCGAGGTTAGGTCACCTGCTATACTTTCAGGCAGGAATGCTGCAAAAAGTCCAACAAAAACAAACAGTATCATATTGCTCTTGTAAGGCGTGCTGAATTTTGGGTGAAGATCAGAAAATACTTTTGGTAATAATCCATCAGTTGACATGGTGTAGAACACCCTTGACTGTCCTAATAGCATTACTAATATTACTGAAGAGAAACCGGCCAATATAGCGATGGTTACCAGGGTAGACAGCCAGCCGAAACCGTGCATATAAGTAGTGATAGCATAAGCTACAGATGCTTCTTTACCGGCGTGCATAAAGTCCTGGTATGGTGCTACACCAGTTAATACCCATGAGAACAAGATATAAAGGATAGTACAAACCACCAGTGATCCTAAAATACCAATAGGCATATCTCTTTTTGGATTTTTAGCTTCCTGCGCAGCTGTAGAAACCGCATCAAAGCCAATGAACGCAAAAAACACGATAGCGGACCCGGTGAGCACCCCACCCCAGCCGTGATTAAAGAACGGCTTATAGGAATATGTTGTACCATCTGGCAACACGGCCGCAGGTGCATTAGCCGGAATAAGGTATGGTGTATGGTTAAGCGGGTTGATATAATGCCAGCCTATAACGATAAACACCAATACGATAGCCACCTTGACAAATACGATGACCGCATTAACGGTAGCTGATTCCTGAGTACCTTTTATTAATAATGCTGAAAGTAAAAATAGTATCAGCAAAGCAGGCAGGTTGATGATACCGTGGTGGGTAACACCACCAATAAGGATTTTTTCTAACGGAGAATGACACCATTCGAACGGTATTCGCCCCCCGAGGAGCTTATTCGCATACTCGCTCCAACTTATGGATACCGTTGCCGCACCGAGGGCATATTCGAGCACTAAAGCCCAGCCAATGATCCAGGCAACAATTTCGCCCATAGTAGCATACGCGTAGGTGTAAGCGCTACCTGCTATTGGAATGATGGAAGCAAATTCGGCATAACACAAACCGGCAAAGGCACAACCAACAGCGGCAATGATAAAGGAAATGGTTACTGCAGAACCAGCGTGGGCACCTGCGGCAGCGGCTGTCCTCACAAAAAGACCGGCACCAATAATTGCCCCGATGCCGAGAGCGATCAGGCTGCCCGCACCCAGCGTACGTTTAAGAGTGCCATGTCCCTCTTCGGGCGTGGCCATTAATTGTTCAAGAGATTTTTTTACAAATAATTTCATTATAAGATCAGTTATATTGACGTGAATTCAGTTATTTCCAAACGTACTTAAATTTATTGAAAACATAAAGAACCGAATGTAACAATGGGATGGAAAAGGTTTTCGGAATTATAGTTGGGGGAAATCATCTACCTATCAAAAAAATATTGGATTGCGATTGGTGTGAAATACGGAAATCACATAAACTAATTGCGTATCTTCTTCAACCCTGTAAACAATAAAGTATGGGAATACTTTGAACGCGGCAAAAACGATAGCGATATGAAAACTTTATCTCGAATTGAAGTGGATTTTCAGCAATCAGGTGCAGGTAGTGATCTACCTCGTTTAAAAACTTTTTGGCAAGCCCGGGTTGTTGCTCTTCATACCATTTACAAGCTTCAGAAACTTCTATTTCAGCTTCTGTTAATAGCTTAACGATATACATTCTCTAAGTTCTTCTTTATTTCATCCCAATTGCGGGCCGAAGTTTTCCCTTCTGCAAATGCAGTATCTCGCCGGATTATTTCTTTTTCCTGTTCAGTAGTTAATGTAATATCGCCGGGCGTAGATTGATAGTCATATTGCAAGCTATTAAGAAATGCAAGCAACACTTTCTCCTCTTCTTCATTTCTTAAATTAACGACAACTGTCATATCTCAAATTTACGATACTTATTTTACAATTATGAGTATGAACAAAAAAGGGACCCAAAAACTGAAGTCCCTTTTTTAATATTGCTTTAAAGATATTATCCTTTTTTATCAATCTTGATCGCATTGGTATTCACCGCCTGCATCCTGATCTCTTTTTGTACCGGATGATGAATACTTGCTGTTTTTTGAACATTAGCATTCAGGTGAGGTGCGATAACTAAAGAAACGATCGACATCAATTTGATCAATATATTCATTGACGGGCCAGAGGTATCTTTGAACGGATCACCTACGGTATCACCTGTTACGGATGCCTTATGTGGTTCTGATTTTTTGTAAAACATCTCGCCATTGATCTCACATCCTTTTTCGAATGATTTTTTGGCGTTGTCCCATGCACCACCCGCGTTGCTCTGGAATAAACCCATCAGCACACCGGATACGGTTACACCGGCCAACATACCGCCTAAAACTTCGGGACCGAAGGTAAAACCGACAATGATCGGGGTGATCAATGCGATCAGTCCGGGAGCAACCATTTCGCGTATAGAGGCTTTAGTTGATATCGCTACGCATTTTTCGTACTCAGGTTTTGCTTTGTATTCCATGATACCCGGTATTTCGCGGAACTGGCGGCGAACTTCTTCCACCATCGCCATAGCTGCGCGACCTACTGCTGAAATACATAAGGAAGAAAAGATAAACGGTATCATACCGCCCACAAATAAACCTGCTAATACAGGCGCTTTATAAATATCAATATGCTCGATACCTGCCACACCCACAAAGGCTGCAAATAAAGCCAGTGAGGTTAACGCTGCCGATGCAATGGCAAAACCCTTACCGGTAGCAGCGGTAGTGTTACCTACGGCATCTAAATTGTCTGTACGGTGACGTACTTCTTCTGGTAAACGGCTCATTTCGGCAATACCACCCGCGTTATCCGCGATCGGGCCAAATGCATCAATAGATAGTTGCATAGCTGTAGTTGACATCATACCCGCCGCAGCAATTGAAACCCCATATAGACCTGCGAAGTAGTAGGAGCCATAAATACCTGCCGCTAATACCAGGATAGGCAATACGGTTGATTCCATACCCACAGCTAAACCGCCGATAATATTGGTGGCATGGCCCGTTGATGATTGCCTGATGATACCTAGCACCGGGCGTTTGCCCATCGCTGTATAATATTCGGTGATCATTGACATTAAAGTTCCGACAACTAAACCAACTACGATAGCCATATAAACGCCATTCCTTGTAAAATGCGATGCACCATCTTTTAAAATGCCGCCTGCCTCGTCACGAATCATGTGCAGATCATCGGCTGGCAGCATCCACTGTACTAAAAAATAAGTAGCTATTGCTGTTAAAATGATGGAAGACCAGTTACCTATGTTCAATGCTTTTTGTACACTGTCGGTTTCGTTTTTGATTTTAACAAATGCTGCCCCAACTATGGAGAATATTAATCCCAAACCTGCAATTACCATCGGTAATAATATCGGGGCTATACCGCCAAACTGATCGTGCGATACGATCTCGCGGCCAAGCACCATGGTAGCCAGCATCGTAGCAACGTAAGAACCGAATAAGTCGGCGCCCATACCGGCCACATCACCTACGTTATCACCTACGTTATCGGCAATGGTAGCCGGGTTACGCACGTCGTCCTCAGGAATACCTGCTTCTACTTTACCTACAAGGTCGGCGCCCACGTCGGCAGCTTTGGTATAAATACCACCGCCAACACGCGCAAACAACGCGATCGATTCGGCGCCTAATGAAAATCCGGCTAAAACATCCAATGCCCTTGCCATATCCTCGCCGTTTACGGTACTACCGGCAACGTTTTTAACATAAAAAGTATAAAACACGATAAACAACGATCCTAAACCGATGATAGCTAAACCTGCTACACCAAGACCCATCACGGTACCACCAGTAAACGATACCTTTAATGCTTGTGCCAAACTGGTACGCGCAGCCTGTGTGGTGCGTACGTTAGCTTTAGTAGCGATACGCATACCGATAAAACCCGCAAAGGCCGATAAAAACGCCCCGGTAATAAATGAAAGCGCTATAACAGGGCTCGAGGTAGCAACCGTAGTGCCCGACCAGGCAAGCAATATAGCTGCAACAATTACGAAGTAGCTAAGTATTTTCCACTCGGCGCGTAAAAAGGCCATCGCGCCATCAGCGATATAGCCTGAAAGCTCCGTCATGGTGGCGTCACCTGCGTCCTGCTTGGTAACCCATGCCGACTTAGCCAGCATAAAGAATATACCTATCAATCCAAAAGCGGGAATAAAATAAATTAAGTTATTGTAAATAAAATCCATACTAACAATTTTGTTTCTAAATGATTATGTGAGATCGTGACTCGGGTGCAAAAATAATTGGACGGCGCAAAATAACAAATTTAATTTCTTTGCAGCGCATCGCTCAATTATAAAATTTTTAAATAGCTTAGACCCTTAAACATATTCTTATTTGATGAAAGAAGATTTGAAGCAACCGCAGATGAAGCACGAGCTTAGCCTGCTGGATGGCACTATGCTGGTAGCCGGGTCGATGATCGGCTCGGGGATATTTATTGTAAGCGCGGATATTACCCGCAATGTAGGCTCAGCCGGATGGCTGATCGTAGTGTGGCTCCTCACCGGTTTTATGACCCTTACTGCCGCTTTGAGTTACGGCGAGCTAAGTGGGATGTTCCCAAAAGCAGGCGGTCAGTATGTTTATTTAAAAGAATCCTACAATAAATTGATAGGCTTTTTATATGGCTGGAGTTTTTTCGCGGTGATACAAACCGGGACCATTGCAGCGGTGGGTGTGGCTTTTTCCAAGTTCACTGCCTACCTGATACCTGCGGTGAGCGAAGATAATATCCTGTTTAAACAGGGATTTATTAAGATCAGCGCTGCGCAGATAGTTTCCATCGTGCTCATTATCATTTTGACCTTTGTGAATACGCGTGGTGTAAAAAGCGGTAAGATCATCCAAACTACTTTTACTATGACCAAGCTGTTAAGTTTGTTCGGGTTGATCGCCTTTGGTTTTTTGGCTTTCAAGGGTGATATATGGCATGCCAACTGGGCAAATGCCTGGAATTTGCAAAAACTGAATATGGATGGCACTTTTAGCAGCTATACCATGGATGCCGCGCTTGGGGCTATGGCGATAGCCATGGTAGGCTCTATCTTCAGCAGCGATGCATGGAACAGCGTAACCTTTGTAGCAGGCGAAATGAAGAACCCTAAACGCGATGTGGCGTTAAGCATGATGTTCGGCACGTTAATAGTTACCCTTATTTATGTACTGGCGAACGTGGTTTATACCGGCGTACTGTCGCTGCATGATATCGCCACTGCCGATAAGGACAGGGTGGCTGTTGCCGCGTCGCACGTTATATTCGGCAATGCGGGTACTGTGGTTATCGCGTTGATGATCATGGTGTCCACCTTTGGCTGCAACAACGGGTTGATCCTGTCGGGGGCCAGGGTATATTATACCATGGCGAAGGACGGCCTGTTTTTCAAGCGTACAGGCGAGTTAAATAAATTTTCTGTACCCGGGTTTGGTTTATGGATACAATGTTTAGTGGCCTGCGTGCTTTGTTTGAGCGGTCGTTATGGTGATCTGCTGGATATGATCTCGTTCGTGGTGGTGATATTTTATGTGCTGACCATTTTTGGCATCTTTCGGCTAAGGGCCTCGCGACCAAATGCAGAACGGCCTTATAAAGCCATTGGCTATCCTGTTTTACCGGCTATTTATATTTTGATGGGGATTGCGTTTTGTATTTTATTGGCGATTTACGAGCGCACCTATACTTTGGCTGGGTTAGGTATCGTATTGGTAGGTATCCCGATCTATTTTATCGCCCAAAGAAATTCATCTGATGAAAGTAAGGCTACTACTGATAATTAATTTTATACTGATTGCGGGTTATGCCGGCGCACAATCGCTGAACCAGAAACTGCAAACGGCTTTTAATCATTTGCAGCAGGATAGCCAGTTCAGGTATGCCTCGGTATCGCTTACTGTTTTGGATGCTAAAACCGGGGAAACCGTGTTTGCTGCTAATCCAAATATGGGACTGGCAACGGCATCCACGCTTAAAGTTATTACCTCCATCACTGCATTTAATGTTTTAGGGAAGGATTTTCAATACCAAACGCAGTTTGGTTATAGTGGCACTATTGCCGCAGATGGCACACTCAACGGCGATCTCATTATCAGAGGCGCGGGCGATCCAACATTGGGCAGTTGGCGCTACGAAGGGCATCATGAGAATGAGATTTTAAGCCAGCTGGTTGCCGCCCTGCAAAAAGCGGGCATTAAAAAGATCAATGGACGGGTGATCGGGGATGATTCCATCTTCGGCACACAATCCATTCCTGACGGCTGGATATGGATGGATGTAGGTAACTATTATGGCGCTGGAGCATCCGGTCTTTGCTGGCGCGAAAACCAGTTCGACATTAAATTTAAAACCGGGCGGGTAGGTACGCCCATCGGCGTGATCAAAACCGTGCCTTTTACACCCTACCTTAATTTTAAAAGCGAATTATTGAATGCGCCTTCCGGCACCGGCGACAATGCTTATGCCTACCTGCCTGTAAATAGCAATATGATGTACCTGCGGGGCACTTATGCGGAAGATAAGGATAAGAAAAGCATTTCTGTAGCCATCCCCGATCCTGCTTTTGATGCGGCCTATCGTTTAGCCGATACTTTGCGGCGGTTAGGTATTTTAGTGAGCGGCGGCCCGGAATCTGTTTTAACTTTAAATGCCAAAGGGCAACCTTTACCTGCGATCAGCAATAACCTGGCTACCATCCCATCACCTACCCTGGGCAAGATAGTTTACTGGCTCAATCAAAAAAGCATCAACCTGTATGCCGAGCAATTGCTTAAAACCATTGCCTGGAAATTGGGTAAGCAACCCTCCACTAATAACGGCGTAGAAGCCGAGCAGGATTTTTGGAAAGCACGCGGTATCGACCCGAACTCTTTAAATGTTGCCGATGGCTCCGGCCTTTCTCCTGGCGACAGGGTAACTACTCTTACCATGGCCACCGTTCTCAAATCTGCAAAAGGCACCGACTGGTTCCCTGATTTCTATGAAAGTCTGCCAACCTACAACGATATGAAAATGAAAAGCGGCAGCATCCTCAACGTACTAACCTACGCAGGTTACCAAACCCATAACGGTCGAGAGCTTTGCTTTTCTATTATGGTGAATAATTTTAATGGATCGTCAAAGGGTGTTAAGGAGAAGATGTTTAGGGTGCTGGATGAATTGAAATAACCTTGCGGTTCAAACATTATTCCGTCCCGCTCATAGCCGCGGGGGCCTAGTTACTTTGACGCGTCAAAGTAACCAAACCGCTTGTCAGCAGAAATGCTTCTTTTCGCTCTTGGCCTTTGCACACAATCAGTCGAAACCACGGGCTGCAAAATATTGCCCAGTTACTGTCGCTCAAGGCCGATACACGGCAAAATTTGCTATGCCCTTTCCACCACACAAGGCCACCATTGTTTTGCCTGATTTTGCCCGAAGCTGTTCTGCTGACGGTAAACAAAAATATTTTAGGATAAATTAATATTTTATAAAACCCTGATCAAAAGCGGGCAAAGGCCTGACAGAAAAGCGGGCCGGGCGTATGGCGGGAATGACGGTTTAGCTTTTGCTATGTGCGGAGCACTACAAAAGCGTAAAGAACCGGCAGGGCGGGCTGAAGCTTTTTTCTGTCTTGACCTTTTGGTTACTTTTGGGTCAAGCCAAAAGTAACTAGGCCCTCCCGCGGCTATGAGCGGGACGATGATATCATTTTGCACTACATATTTTAAACAAGTACAAATTCACATCCCCGATCTAATACTATTAAACGGCACACCCAAACCATCAGCCGCGAATTGCGAAAGCACATTATTTTTCAGCGTAATATAATCGCCGTTTTGGGTGACCAGCCATTTCACCTTACCATCCTGTTCAACCTTCAGCGGCATGGTAGCCGAAACCACTTTGGCGGTGGAGTCGATCTCAATAACATAAAGGTTGTTTTTTTTATCTTGAAGATCATTAAAAGGGATGATTACTGTATGGTTATAATCATCAATAAACCTGCCCAATACATTTTTACCTGCAATCTCTTTAGGTTGAAGGCTTAACAGATTCGAAACCTTTGCCTGGCTTAATCCGAATATCTTTATCCTAACCACGTTTCCATTATCATCCTTCAGGGTATCGGTAGATTTAACCTCATTATCCCTAACATACCTGGCTGATGCATAATAACTGTTTTCTCCAGCGCTGAGATCAGCATTACCCGGCAGCAAATAATGAATAACCAGGTTTTGTATTTTGGTACTATCTGCTTTTAATTTCCCGGCGATCAATAATAACTGTCCCGCTGAAATGCGGTTATCAATACGCACGTCAACCGTAGTAAATGTATCGCTCTTAAAAACTTCTGAAACGGTATAATGCGGTATATTTTGCGGTTTTTTGTGACAGGCGAAGAATGCCAATACAAAACTGATAATTATTAAACTACTTATAAAACGTTTCATCTAAATTTCAATTCAAATTAAATAATCCCATACAAAGCTCCACCCTTCTCTCCCATCTTATCCACTAACTTCTCAACCTCGGGGTCTTTTTCCAGTACAGGCGCATGGTGAGGTTTGATGCGAGCGTCTATAATTAACGGGCCATTGCAGCCCCAGTGCTTATGCTCGGTAAAGCTATCGATCCCATAAATATCATGCGAGGGGTTGCTGCGGGTAAAGGTTACCCACACAAAATTATTGAGGTTTTGAGCGGTGAACCCGGCATCGTCGCATAATACCATCAATGGTAATCCATCCAGGTCAGCATCTTTAAAATACTCATCCAGTATCTCCATCATTAATGGGATATCACTGCTTTTAATGTTTTTGGGTACTTCAACAGCTAATATGCCCGGCATCACCATTTTAAACTTCTCAAATGGTCGCGGCAAGTTAAATCCGGCAGGTAATTCGCTCCATAATTCTCTTTTAATGTCTCCTGCTACGGTCACAGCTACTTTACTGCCTGAGTTCAATCCACTCCCACTATAATCCAGTGTATCAATGGTGGTTTTGGTGTAGAAATGCAGGTCGCGGGTTAGGTCTATCCTTTGCAGGATATGTTTCAGGAAACCGCCTATATCGTTTACATTTAATCCCGGGTCATCTTCCTGCGCGGCGATGAACAGGTACTTGGCCAGGCTTAACTGGCTCTTCCCTAAAATATGATTGGCAATGGTGAGTATCTCCTGTGGCTTTCGCTCTTTGATATAAGGCGTATAGCGCTCGCTGCCAATAGCGAATAAAAGCGGGTGCACACCTGCAGCATCCACAGCGTTCACGGCGTGCAGACCGGGTATCTCATTGGGTATAGCCGAGCCGGTGATGTCATGTATCAGCGCGCCAAAACTGGTGTCCTCCTGCGGCGGTCGGCCCACAACAGTAAACGACCAGATGGCATCTTTACGATGATACACATTACGCACCTTCATCAACGGAAAAGGGTGTTTCAGACTATAATAACCCAAATGATCACCAAAAGGGCCCTCGAGTTTATTATCGTGCGGCATTACTGTACCCGTGATCACAAAATCCGCGTCAGCTGAAATGCAATAACCTTCATCATCATAAAAATAGCGGAAGCGGCGTTTACCCAGGGCCCCGGCAAAAGTCATTTCTGACAAGCCTTCCGGCAGGGGCATCACAGCAGCTACCGGGTGCGATGGCGGGCCGCCAACAAATATGCTCACCTTTAAAGGCTGTCCTTTTGCATTCGCTTTGGTCTGATGTACCCCGATACCCCTGTGCAATTGGTAATGCAGGCCGATCTCCTGGTTCAACACATAATCATTCCCGGCCATCTGTATGCGGTACATGCCGAGGTTGGCTTGCATGATCCCCGGCTTGTCGGCATCTTCGGTATAAACCTGCGGCATGGTCACAAACGGACCACCATCCAAAGGCCAATTCACTATTTGTGGTAGGTCACTGATCTTTGTTTTTCCAAAACTGATGGGCGCACTCCCACTTACTTTCATCGGCAGGGCCGAGAAGGCAGTTAATGCAATATTTGCGTACTTAAACGGTTGCTTGATTGCTTTGAGTGGATCATTTTTGAGGTCGACCAGGGTCTTTACCTGCTCTAAGCTATCCCTGAAAATAAACCGGGAACGTTCCAGCGTACCGAACAAATTTGACACCGCCGGGAACTTGCTGCCCTTTACATTTTCGAACAGGATAGCAGGGCCCTGGTGCTCAAAAACACGTAAATGGATAGCCGCCATTTGCAGGTACGGGTCAACTTCCTCCTTTATCCTTATTAAATAACCATTTTTTTCAAGGTCGGTAATGCAGGCTTGTAAACTCGGGTAACCCATTGGCAGGCGTTTGATTAATTGCCAAAAGTAGTTAAAAGTTAAAGCAGTAGGATACCGATTTTTTACGCCACATCGATTCCCTTATCCAGATAAACATCCTGTATGGTATGCAGGAAATCAACCCCTTCTTTAAAAGGCCGTTGAAATGCCCGGCGACCGAGAATTAACCCCGTACCACCTGCGCGTTTGTTCACCACGGCGTGTTTTACAGAATCTGCCAGGTCAGATGCCCCTTTTGATTCGCCACCCGAATTGATCAGCCCTGCCCTGCCCATGTAGCAATTAGCCAATTGGTAACGGCACATATCTATCGGGTGGTCGGTAGTCAATTTGCTATACATCAATGGGTCGCTTTTTGAAAAGTTGATGGCAGTAAACCCGCCATTTACATCGGGCATTTTTTGTTTGATGATATCGGCCTGTATGGTAACACCGATATGGTTTGCCTGGCCGGTGATATCGGTTGCGGTTTCATAATTTACCCCATCCTTTTTAAACGCGTTATTGCGGGTGTAGCACCATAATACCGTAACCATACCCATCGCGTGGGCTTCCTCAAACGCTTTCGCCACTTCTACGATCTGCCTGTCCGAATCTTCTGAACCGAAATACACAGTCGCACCAACGGCAGCAGCGCCCAACTCCCAGGCATCCTTAACTGTGCCGAACATGATCTGGCTATATTTTGTGGGATAGGTCAACAACTCGTTATGGTTCAATTTTACCAGGAAGGGAATTTTATGTGCATATTTTCTCGACATCGCTGCCAAATTGCCAAAGGTGGTAGCCACCGCGTTCGAGCCGCCTTCAATAGCCAGTTTGATGATATTTTCCGGATCGAAATAAAGCGGATTTTTGGCGAAGGATGCGCCAGCAGTGTGCTCTATTCCCTGGTCAACCGGTAAAATAGAAAGATAACCTGTGCCCGCCAACCGCCCGTGATTGTGCATTGCCGCAAGATTGCGCAAAACCTGCGGGTTGCGGTTGGTTTGCGCGAATACCCTATCAACAAAATCGGGTGAAGGCAGGTGCAGCTGGTCTTTAGTAAATGTTTTGCACTGGTGGTTTAATAAGTTATCTGCCTGATCGCCAAGAAGGTCGGTAATTTTTTTAAGTGCCATATTAAAAAGAGGTTTAAATTCAGTTTTATGATAACAGTGTAGCTGGCTTATTGTTGCAGTAAATGTAGTGGATTATGTATCAATTTAGCGTCAAATAATGTCTGATATCGCCAAAAATTTATTGCTACCTTAGCGGCTCTCAATAGTGCTGTTAACGTATGTCGGTAATTGTATTTACTGTTATTCTTCTATTTGGTTCTTATTTTGCCGGCCTGTTAGGGTCATTAACCGGTTTAGGCGGTGGGGTAGTAATTATCCCTTTATTAACGCTTTTATTGCACGTTGATATCCATTACGCAATTGGCGCCTCACTGGTTTCAGTAATCGCCACCTCATCGGGCTCAGCAGCGGCTTATGTTAAGGAGGGAATCACCAATATCCGGCTGGGTATGTTCCTCGAGATCGCGACAACGGCCGGCGCCTTTACGGGGGCCATATTGGCCATCTATGTTTCTGCCCCTTTCATCGCTGTTTTATTTGGCGTTATTCTGATTTTTTCGGCCATCGTATCCCTGCGCGAAAAAGTTGAACAGATCACTCATCAAAAAACATTTTTAGCCCAAAAGCTAAAGCTTGGCGGCAGATACCCGGTAAATGATGAACTGGTTGAATATGGCGTAAGCAATATAGCCGGGGGCTTTTTTATGATGCTTTTTGCAGGTGTCATTTCCGGCTTGCTGGGCATAGGCTCGGGAGCGTTAAAAGTAATAGCGATGGATGGCGTTATGCGTATCCCTTTCAAGGTGTCAACCACTACCAGCAACTTTATGATCGGGGTTACGGCTGCAGCAAGCGCCGTGGTTTACCTGCAACGCGGGTATATACATCCGGGACTGGCTATGCCTGTGGTTATCGGGGTATTGTTTGGCGCCATAACAGGCTCAAAAATATTAGTGCATACACAATCGTCAACCTGGTTACGGTGGACATTTGCCATAGTAGTAACTTTTTTAGCGGTACAAATGATCTATAATGGCATCACCGGGAAAATTTAAAGATAAGGACATGCAGGTGATCATCGGCTGGATATTGCGCGCCGGTGTTATACTTTCTATGGGTATTGTTTTTATCGGTGGCGTACTTTTTGTTTACCGGCACGGGCACAGTATTCCCGATTACCGGGTTTTTAAAGGTGTGCCTTATTTTCTTCGCAGCAATGATGGCATTATCCAGGGGATATTAAGCGGAAAGGGCCAGGCCATTATACAGGCGGGTATTATCTTATTAATTGCTACGCCGGTTATCCGCGTGGCATTTTCGGCTGTCGGGTTTATTATCGAAAAAGATTATTTATATACAGTGATCACCCTGGTAGTGCTGCTTATACTCATTGGCAGCATGATATACGGTAAAGCGGGCTGATGTTTTGAAAGGACTTGGGTTAATTCTCGTTACTGCTACCGCCAAGCCTCTTTAACTCTTCGCTGCTGTCCTTATTAGCATGTGCTTTCACTGCTGAGTTACCAAAGCGGTAGGTAAATGTAGCTTGCAAAAACCGGGACCCCACTTTATCCCTTGCTGTAAGGTCGAGGTTGGTATAATTAGTGTGATATTGGTTCATATCCGAATTAAAAATATCACTTGCTGTTAAACGGATACTCCCATTATTTTTTAATATGGAATATCTTAAACCGGCGCTCACATAGTATAACGTTTTGTATTGACTGATCGCAAAATAACTTGGTGATTCATAATTCCCATCAACCTGTGCGGTTAATTTTTTTGTTAGCTTAAAGCTTTGGTTAAGGTTAAGCGTTATCCCGTTGGTACTCTTTTTTGCAACAGAGTCAATACTGTAATTATATTGTTCATGAAATGCCTTAAAGTCAGCATTGATCTGCCACCAATGGGTTATTTCTATTGGAATATTAAACTCAGCTATAAACTGATAGCGTGTACCAATGTTTTTTTGTGTAACGATGTATGCTTTGGTGCTATCGTTCTGTTCAAATATAGTGTAGAAATAATTATCGGTCACTATCGCGCTCAGCGATACCTTGTATTTGTTTAGATAAAGGTCTGACAGCTGTAATGTATTGATATAAGCCGGTTTTAAAAAAGGGTTCCCCGTACTATAATTAAACTGATCAATATAGCTAACAAATGGGTTCAGGTCCTGGTAATTTGGCCTCTTGATGTTACGGACGTAAAACAGGGTGAGCTGGTTGTTTTTATCAAGTTCCTGTGTTAGCTGGATATCGGGGAATAAATTAAAATAAGTGCTGTCTGATTGACTGTTGGGGTTAGTTGACCGGATCGAGGAATTTGTTTGCTCCGCTCTAAGGGCTATTGATAAACCGGTTTTGTTAAATTTGCCGTTAAACTTCACATAAGCCGCATTAATACGTTCGGTATATACAAAATGATCGGTAAGGCTTGGCACAGGCATATTGCCGGTGTCTGTTTTCTGCTCAAAATCGATCATATTATTGCTGTTTACTTCGCTATTTTTTATCCCCGCTTCTAAACTGCTGGTTTTTGACAATACCTGGCTAAAATCAATATTTTCTGATCTTACTTTTATATGCGATGGTGAATTATCATGATAGAATACCGGCTGATTGTCAACCTGGCCCGCGGCATTAAAAAAATCATTCTGCAAGTCTTCAGCAGATTTGCGGTGATAATCGGAATAGTCCACATCAGCTGATAAAACACTCTTACCCGATTTGCCGAGGTTTGCCTTATAATTCAGGTTATAATTAAAATTATAAATATTTCTGTCGATGGTTGATATGGTATTGATACTGGAGTCGGGATGGTTGTTTGTTGCAATATTGGTAGTGTTCCATTTATTAATATCCGAATGATTATCATAACCATTGATCAAAAACCCGATGGTTTGGCGCGGGGTAAGCTGATAGTCAGCACCCAGGTTGAAGCTATAATTGTATGATTTAACATCAGCCTTATAATTCAGATCAAAGTTATCAACCTCACTTCCAGTATAAATATTACGTTGGGTACTAATAGTGTGCGGTATCTTGTTGTTTGTAAAATTGAGGCTTGCAAAAACGCTCAGTTTTTCAGTGCGAAGGCTATAGTTAAAGCCTGTATTCAATTTATATTTATCACCATAAGCAGCGCTCTGCGATACCGAAGCGCTCGAACCCAGGTCCTTATTCTTTTTCAGGATGATGTTGATCATTCCTCCTCCTGCAGTTGCCTCATACTTAGCCGATGGATTATCGATCAGTTCGATCTGGCTGATATTGCTGCTTTGGTAGTTCTTTAAAAAGTTTGCTAATTCATCGCCAGTAAGGAGTATGGGCTTGCCGTTAATGGCTATCAGGGCCTTTTGCCCGCCCCTGTACAAAATATCATCACTGGTTACTTTTACACCGGGAGCAGTACTCAAAACATCATATAAGGATGCTCCGGAAGCCATGATATTCTGATCAACATTCAGAACGGTTTTATCAGCTTTAACTTCTACAAAATCCTTTTTCCCGGTTATGGCTACCTCATTCAACTGGTTGACGCCTGGCTTTAATGTAATGACACCCACATCAACGTTTTTACCTGCAATAGCCTGGTAAGGACCGGAATAAGTTTTATTGTACTTTAATTTGGTGATGTAAACCAGGTAGCTCCCGTTATTGAGATTATTAAAAATAAATAGACCTGATCTGTCACTTATTGTTGATCGTACTACAGATGAATCGCGGGAGTTTAGCAGTACCACGGTAGCCGCGTCAGCAGGTGCCGCGTTCTCTACCTGTATCTTGCCCTGTATCGCCGAAAGTGTTGTTTGGGCAAATGTTGAGTTATATGCACCTGCAAACAATACGGTAAATAAACATCCGGCAAGTATTCTCATTAACAGGGGCGAGTAGAAGTTTTGTCTATAATTTTCCAATAAAATCTGTCACAATATAAGAACTAAATTTTACAATCCTTAAATTCATCATGCTGGGTTAACGGTGAATTAATAATAATCGCAGTAAATCGCTTTTATTTAATCCAAAACACAAGCATCTTCTGTTTTTTTTAATTAAATTAACTTCTGCAATAAAATACATTTTTATATAGTTTTCAGTAATAAGCCAGTGTTTCTCTGAATTTGAATATTTTAAAAAAGTGCAGGGGTCATTTTATTGAGTTTGAGATATTATATTTGCTTCCCCGATTATTTATAAAATGAGAAAAATAATTTTTTTATTGCTGGTCGTATGCTTCACGATCAGGGCAAATGCGCAAACAGAGCCCGCTAACTATCATACTGTTGCTGATAAATTCAAACTGTTTTATAATAACAACCAGCCCGACAGCATTTATAAAATGTTTGGCCCCGAAATGAAAGCCGCTATGACCCGCGACCAGTGCAGCGGTATGGTTGTGCAATTCAGATCGCAGTTGGGTACAATTCAGCAAGCATCATTCACCAGTTATGATCCCAAAATACCGGTTGCCATTTACAAAGCTGATTTCCAAAACTCACCGCTCGCGTTTAGTTTCTCGCTGAATAAGGATGATAAAATGACGGGCTTATATTTCCGTCCGATCACAGAAGTGCCAACTGCCTCAACGCAGGCTGTTCAGGCACCAGCCACTGCCTCAGCTATTGATCCTTCGGTAACTGAATCGCCAATAGTTTTAAAAACTTTGTCAGGCTCTATACATGGTACGTTAACCATGCCTAAAGATGTTTCGGGCAAAATACCGGTGGTAATCATTATTGCCGGTTCGGGCCCTACGGACCGTGATTGTAACAGCAAACCTGTTTTATATACCAATGCCTATAAAATGATAGCCGAAGGCTTAGGCAAAAACGGAATCGCCTCTGTGCGGTATGATAAAAGAATGGTTGGTGAAAGCATAACTCCAAATAGCAAGGAATCGGATCTGCGTTTTGACGATTATGTTGATGATGCCATTGGCATGATCAATATGTTAAATGACGATCAGCGGTTCTCAAAAGTGATCGTTCTTGGTCATAGCGAGGGATCATTAGTAGGTATGCTGGCATCACATGATCAGCCTGTAAAAGCTTTTATATCCATATCAGGAGCCGCCGAACAGGCCGACAAAATAGTTACTGAACAACTGAAGTCAAAGCCCCAGTTTATACAGGATGGCTTTAAAACATTCCTCGATAGCTTAAAAAAAGGCAAAACCAGTGATAATATTGACCCTGCTCTGTATTTTATTGCCCGGCCCAGCATACAAAAGTATCTGATGTCGTGGTTCAAATATGTTCCTACACGGGTAATTAAAATTGTAAAAATGCCCGTATTAATTATACAGGGCACAACCGATCTGCAGGTTAAGGTAGCTGAGGCCGACAAATTGAAAAAAGCTAAATCTGAGGCCACGTTAGTGATAATCCCGGGTATGAACCATGTTTTAAAAGAGGCTCCAGAGGACACTGACAAAAATTTAGCCACCTACAACAAACCCGATCTTCCGCTAAAGGCTGAATTGATGCCCGCCATTATTGATTTTATTAAGAAAGTGAATTAAGCAAACTGCCCACTGACAAAACAGTGTCAGTACTTTGATGAAATAGGTTTCGTAAATTTGTATATACCGGGTTGACTCACCCCGGCTTTCTCCGCTATCCAGCGGATTGTCACCCCTCTCTACTTTGTAGAGAGGGGATAAAAAAACAAACCCTCTTTCCGCTTTAGCGGAGAGAGGGTGGTCGAGCGAAGCAAAGACCGGGTGAGTCCGCACCGGAGGCCCTGCGAACTAATTCGCGCCAATCCCGTATAATTTATAAACCTGTCATATTTATCATACTGCCTTATCTTATTCACAATGCATACCAATTCCAAAATAGCTGTCACCATAAAAATATCACTATTGTGTGTGATAGCGTGTTTGCTGATTCAAAGCTGTAAAAAAACGTCTCTCTCCGCATCTAAAAAATCTGTTATCAAGGATACCATCGCTGTTTTCGGAACGGACTCACAGACGCTTAAGATCATATGCGTACAAAGTGGCAAAGCATTGGAGATAGAAAATAATGATGCTACTAACGGGGCCATAGCTATCCAGAACCCTTATTTGGGAGACTCAACCGGGTTTAAAAACCAACAATGGAAAATACTGGACCAGGGAACAGGGTATTATAAGATCATGAACCTGGGCAGCAGCAAATTCCTGGATAACCAGGGCGAACCCGGTTCGGGTATTGTATTATCCCAATGGACCGGCTATGCTACCGACGGTCAATTATGGCAGATAGCTAAAGCTGATTCAGTGTCCTACAAGATCATTAACAAATTAAGCGGCCTTGCCGTCACCAACAGTGGTAGTCTTACAACCAATGGAAATGCGATTGTCCAGCAAACCTATGTAGATTCGCTGGCACAGCACTGGGTACTCAGAAATATACCTACCGGCAATTGATTAGACCTATGAATGACAAATATAAAGGGATGACAGTAAACGAACGCTTATTTATGGCTAATCTGGACGTAGCTTTTTATAAAGCTGAAAAAGAAAAAGATGTTGAAGGGATGGTAGCCATACTTAAAGAAGTTGATCTTACTGATGAATCAATAGATCCGATATTAAAAAATTTCAACTTAAAGAGAAATTAGTAAATAACACTTCACTACAGCGCCCGCTACCGCAAGGCTCTGCCTTGTGGCACGTTGCCTGGCATAAAATATGCAAGGTATTGAAGCAGTTTTCCTAAAAATGTTTTAAGTTTATCCAACCATTTAAAAACAACGTCCTGTGATCAAAATATTATTAGCATTTGCCCTTTTCATTTTTTTCTTTACCGCCTGCAAGAAAGATAGTTCTGTAGTGCCTGACCAGGCAAGCCTGGATGATGCGGGGTTTAACAGGTACGAAGCTCATTTTCTGGACGAATTATGGAAACTAAACCCCGATTGGGCCACCAGCGTTGGTTATCATAAATACGACAGCCTTTTGCTTATCCCCAACAAACAAACCAGGGAAAAACTGCTCACTTTTACCAAAGTGCAAATGGACTCGCTGGGTAAATTCAATCCCAATAACTTCCTGGAGTCCAACAAAATGGATTTTGCCATGATGCAGAATCAGTTAGCAGAGATTCAATGGAAAATTCAGACATTAAAAGACTACGAGTGGGACCCAAACTCTTATAACGTGATCGGCACATTCGCCACTATCCTGAACGAACATTATGAGCCACTTGCTAAACGCCTAAATAGTTTCTATGAGAAAATGGCATTCATCCCGGCTTATTATAAGGAGGCTGAAAAGCAGATCAAAAACCCGGTTGTCGAACTCACCAACCTCGCCATTGAACAGCACCTTGGCGGTATTGGGGTGATAGAAAAAGATTTTGCCGACTCCCTCAAAAAAACAAACATCCCCGAAACGCAAAAAAAACTAATGCTCGACAGGGCCAAATTATCTGCTGACGCGATAAAGGAATATACAGAATACCTCAAAAACCTGAAGAATGATCATCCCCGCAGTTTCAGGCTGGGCAAGGAGTTGTATGATGATAAGTATAAGTTTGAGATACAGTCGTCATTAACAGCTCAGCAGATATACAATGCTGCCGTGGAGCGTAAAAAATACCTGCACCACGAGATGACCAAATTCAGCAAGCAGCTTTGGCCCAAATATTTTGGCACTAAACCCATGCCTGCTGATAGTTTGGATCTGATTAGCCAGGTGATCGATACGCTGTCTGCAAAGCACGTAGCTCCTGATGAGTTCCAGGAAGCTATTGAAAAGCAAATACCTATACTAACCGCTTTTGTAAAATCAAAAGATTTGCTTACCATGGATCCGTCCAAACCCCTGGTAGTGCGCAAAGAGCCCGGATATATGGCCGGTGTAGCCGGTGCTTCCATGAGTTCGCCGGGGCCTTATGATAAAGGAGGAAACTCTTATTATAACGTGGGCAGCCTGGCTGGATGGTCGCCGGAGAGGGCCGAGAGTTACCTGCGCGAATACAACCAATACATTTTGCAGATACTGAGCATCCACGAGGCTATTCCGGGGCATTATGTGCAGTTAATTTATGCCAATAAATCGCCCAGTTTGATCAAGGCTATATTTGGCAATGGGGCTATGGTAGAGGGCTGGGCCGTTTACAGCGAGCAAATGATGATTGATAATGGCTATGGCGATAACAGCCCCGAAATGCTGCTGATGTGGTACAAATGGCACCTGCGCTCGGTATGTAACACCATATTGGATTATAGCGTGCATAGTATGAACATGCCGAAACAGCAGGCTATTACACTGCTTACCCACGAGGCGTTCCAGCAGCAGGCCGAAGCTGAGGGTAAATGGAAAAGGGTGAGCGTAACCAGCGTTCAGTTAGACAGCTATTATACCGGGTTTAAGGAGATAATGGACCTGCGCGAAGAATGGAAAAAGAAAATGGGTGACAAATACAAGCTGAAAGATTTTAACGAAAAATTCCTAAGCTACGGCAGCGCCCCAGTAAAATTGATCAGGGACGCTATGCTGGCTAAAGAGACAACGGGCACTGAGAAGCATTAACTTTTTTTAATTCCCTCACCTGGGAGGGGTGCGGCTGTAATGTGAAGTGGCAGGGAGGGGTTTAGCAAACTATCTTACCCCTACCTCCTCCTTCCCCAAGGAAGGAATCGCACTACCCATCACTATTTTTAATCTTCCGAACATTCATAATCACGATTCAAACAATAAAAAAGCGATAGGGCAATCCCCATCGCTATAATAATCAGCAAACAAATCAATCCTATTCACTATTCACCACTCACTATTCACCACTCACTACCTCCAATGCCCTGGTCTCCAAACCCACCCGCGTGGTGTTTGACGCCAATGACCGGATATCCATCTTGCATGTGGACGTGGGGGTTCGGCCCAGTATCCGCCTTTGTACACATACGTACCGCCGCTTGGAGTCCATTCCTCGCCTATCCACACATGGCGGGGTGATGGTGCGGGTGGGCGTACTGCAACAACAGGTGCATGTAGCCTTGCCCTTAATACAATTTCCTGGGCTTTGCCGGTATTAACAGCAAACAGGGTTACTGCCCCTGCTAAAAATAATAATCTGGTGATCTTTTTCATGGTAAATAATTTATTGGTCTTATTTATAACTAAGATTGCCAAATAAAGGTTTGGTTTAACCGGCGATAAAAAATGTAATCGGTTTTAAAAAATCAATGAATTATCATGCCGAATTTGAATATTGCATGATACAACCTTTGTATAAAATTTTGTAAATTTGTTAGGAAAGCAAACGATAGTTAGACGATAAATGAAACAGATTGTATTAGAAGTTGATGATTCGGTAGGCAAAATTTATAAGAGTTTTGATAAGGAAAGCAAGCGATTATTTGACCAGGCGGTAAGCCTGATGGTGAAAAAAGCTGTTAATGATGCTACGTTCGCTGATTACTCTAAATTATTGGATGATAATGGTAATGAAGCCGTAAAAAATGGGCTTACCCCGGAGGTATTAGAATCACTATTGGCATCTGATGATTAAAATATTTGTTTTTGATACCAATAGTTTGATCAGTGCCAATCTTTCACCCAGTTCAACCAACCGTAAAGCTTATGACAAGGCACGTGAAATAGGAATAACTGTTTATTCGGACTCCACTTTTACAGAATTCACAGAAGCATTTTTACGTCCGAAATTCGACAAATATATTTCAGGCGAGAAACGACTACAGGCTATTGCTGCTTTTGAAAAGATAGGTCAACCTATTCGCGTTTCTATCAACATTGATATTTGCCGCGACCCAAATGATAACAAATTTCTTGAGTTGGCTATTGAGGCAGGCGCTGCCTGTATCATCACCGGGGATAAGGACCTGTTGGTTCTACACCCGTTTCAAAACATTCAGATATTAAGTGCGTCTGATTTTCTGAATCATTTTTAATGCGGATTTTGTAAAGGCTGATTTACTTAAACCCAATAACATTAGCGGGTGATTACTTTTTTAAAACACTATCCAAAAAACAAAAAATCTCCTCCCAATTCACCACTCACCAATCACAATTATTATCTTCGCTCTATGTCATCCGAAGAAGCCAAAAAACGAATTCAAACTTTATCCGCCGAGTTAAGGCAGCACAATTACAACTACTATGTGCTGGCGATGCCCACCATTACCGATTTTGATTTTGATAAGAAGCTGGAGGAACTGATCAGCCTGGAAACACAGTTCCCTGAATTGATCGACCCGGATTCGCCTACGCAAAATGTGGGTGGGTTTATCACCAAAGAGTTTCAAACGGTAAAGCATAAATGGCCCATGCTCTCGCTTGGTAACACCTATAATGAGCAGGAACTGCTTGATTTTGACCAGCGCATCCGCAAAGCCATCGGTGATAATTTCGAATATGTGTGTGAGCTGAAATTCGACGGCTTATCCATGAGCCTGACCTACGAGAACGGCAAACTGGAACGCGCTGTAACCCGCGGCGATGGCGTGCAGGGCGATGAAGTGACCACCAACGTAAAAACCATTCGTAGCATACCAAAAAATCTGAAAGAAGGAGATTATCCTGACCATTTCGAGATACGCGGCGAGGTTTTTATGCACCTCAAAGCATTTGAACGACTAAACGATGAACGCATAGAAAATGGCGAACCGCCCTATGCCAATCCCCGTAATTTTGCATCAGGCACTATCAAACTGCAGGATTCAGCCGAGGTAGCCAAACGCCCGCTGGATAGCTTTATGTATTTTTTATACACCGATAAACAGCTATTTAAAACCCATTGGGAAAGTTTACAGGCCGTAAAAAGCTGGGGATTCCCGGTAAATGAGCATAGTAAGCTGTGCAGCGATTTTAGCCAGGTGATGCAATTTATCGCCTATTGGGAAAACCAGCGTTTTAACCTGAGTTATGATATTGATGGCATTGTGATCAAAGTAAATAACTATTCGCAGCAGCAGGAACTGGGCTTCACCGCCAAATCCCCCCGCTGGGCCATCGCCTATAAATACAAAGCCGAACGGGTAGAAACTGAATTACTAAGCGTGAGCTACCAGGTGGGTCGTACTGGTGCAGTTACCCCAGTGGCTAATCTGAAACCAATACTATTAGCTGGCACCACCGTAAAACGTGCCACCCTGCATAATGCCAACGAGATCGTGCGGCTCGACCTGCACGAAGGTGATTCGGTTTATGTTGAAAAAGGCGGCGAGATCATCCCCAAAATCATCAGCGTAAACCTGGATAAGCGTAAACCTGATGCCAAACCTATCCTCTACCGCACCACCTGCCCCGATTGCAATACGCCATTGGAACGCAAGGAAGGCGAAGCCGTATTCTATTGCCCCAATGATGAAGGCTGCCCTACCCAAATAGTGGGTAAGATGCAGCATTTTACGGGTCGCAAGGTGATGGATATTGACGGGCTGGGTGATGAAACTATCGAAACGCTGTATCAAAAGGGCTTTATCCGCCATATTAGTGATATATACGATCTGCACAACAAAGCCGACCAGCTGAAAACGATGGAGCGCTTCGGCGAAAAATCGATCACCAATATGCTGGATGGCATCGAGAAGTCCAAACAAATGCCTTTTGACAGGGTATTGTTCGGCTTAGGTATCCGCTATGTGGGCGCTACGGTAGCCAAAAAGATAGCAGCACATTTCAAAACGATCGATAATCTGATGGCAGCATCATTCGAGGAGTTAACTGCCGTGGAAGAGATCGGCGACCGCATAGCCCGGAGCCTGATCGAATATTTTCAGGACGAAAAGCATCGCCAGGAAATTGAAAAACTAAAAGAACGCGGTCTGCAATTTGTAGCTGAAGAAAACGAAGTGGTACTGCAAAGCGAAAAGCTTTCGGGCAAAACTTTTATCATATCCGGCGTATTTGAAAAATACTCCAGGGATGAGTTGACCAGCATCATTGAACAAAACGGTGGTAAAATATTGAGCAGTATATCTGCCAAACTTAGCTACCTGGTAGCCGGCGATAATATGGGCCCCGCCAAACTGGAAAAAGCGAATAAGTTAAATATTCCTATTATCAGTGATGAGGAGTTGATGGGGATGATAGTCTGAACCCTGATTCTTAGGATTAAAAGATTACATGATTTTGATTTGCAAAAGTCAGTAATCATGAAAATCAATTAATCAAGAAAATCACGGTTCAGACACCTTTAACAATAATTAACACTATCCCCCTCCCACCTTTGTTAAATAAAGCACAACTTAGCATAAACCTTTGCTATATGAAGCCTGCCTTACTTTTTGTCCTTGTTTTCGGTGTTTATTTTAGTGCTTTTGCCCAGCAAGTAAGCCTCAGCGGAAAAGTAACTGACGACAAAGGCAATCCCGTTCCTTTTGCCAGTATCTACATCAAAAACACCACAAAAGGGGCTTCGGCTAATAGTGAGGGTGATTATTTGCTAAAACTGCAGCCGGGTCAGTATGAGGTGCAATACAAAGCCTTAGGTTATCGTCCCGAAAGCCGGAAGATCGATCTTAAAACCAGCCTGGTAGTTAACGTCACCCTCTCAACAGAAGTTTATGAGTTAAAGGATGTCAGCATAAACGCCAAAGGCGAAGACCCTGCTTACGTCATCATACGCAAGGCCATCAAAAAACGTAAAGCGCATTTAAGCGAGGTAAAAGCTTACACTGCCTATGTGTATATCAAAGGTTTACAAAAACTATTGGCCGCTCCAAAAAAATTCATGGGGGCCGATATTAACCAGCTTGGGCGCGAAATCGGCCTGGATTCCAACCGCAGGGGTATTATTTATTTGTCGGAATCCGAATCCAAAGTAAGCTATCAATACCCCGGTCAGCTGCACGAGGAGATGCTTTCATCCAAGTTCTCAGGAAGCAACAAAATGTTCAGCTTTAACAGGGCCAGCGATGCACAGGTTAATTTTTATGATAACTACCAGAGCTGGCAGGGTTTGAGCAACCGGCCGCTGATGTCGCCGGTTTGTGATAATGCCCTGTTCTATTACAAATACAAATTGATGGGCACCTCGACAGAAAATGGCGTGGTGGTCAATAAAATAAGGGTTACTCCACGGCGCGACCATGACCCATGCTTTGACGGGTATATTTATATAGTGGACGAAAGCTGGCATATTTACGCGCTCGATCTATATATCACCAGCAGGGCCAACATCAATTTTGTTGATACTGTCAGGATCAATCAGCAATTTATGCCTGTTGATAAGGTATGGGTGCAGGCATCCAATAAGTTTGAATTCATAGGTGGCTTGTTAGGGTTTAAGCTGAAGGGCTATTTTATATCGGTTTACAAGGATTATGATCTTAACCCTGTATTTAAAAAGCGCGAGTTCAATGAGGTTTTGCATATCCCCCAAAAGGTAAATAAAAATGATACCGCCTTCTGGAACAAAGAAAGGCCGATACCACTCACCAACGAGGAAACCAATGATTACCAGAAAAAGGAAAAACTGGCTATAAAACGCGAATCGAAACCTTACCTGGATTCCTTAGATAAAGCAACCAATACCATAAAACCATCCAACCTATTACTCACCGGGGTTAATATCATCAACCGTTACAAGAGGGAGTACTACCATTTCGATCCGCTGATTACTTCTGTCTTATTTAATACGGTTGAGGGGCCAACCCTTAATTATGGCTTTACCTATCGTAAACGGGCTGATACTACTTCGGGTAAGTTTGTAGGTTTTGGTGCAAAGGTACGTTATGGCTTTTCCGATCACCTGTTTGATGCCAATGCTAATGCAACCCTGCCGGTTGGAGATTTTTACCTGAACCTGGCGGGAGGATCGGATGTGATAGATCTGAACAACCACAACCCTATTTCGCCGCTCATCAACTCCATTTATACGCTGTTTGAGCGGGAGAATTATGAAAAATTATATCAGAAAAAATTTGCTGCCGCGACACTATCAGGCCGCATTACTGGTGGATGGCAGGCCAGCGCAACACTGGAATGGGCCGACAGAAGATGGCTGCCCAATACAAACAACTTCAGTTTTTTCAGCCCGAATAATCACCAGTTTACTTCAAATAATCCTTTGATACCTGGACAGGATATCCCGCTATTCCCAGAAAATCAGTCGTTCAAATTCATTTTCCGCACCACTTATGATTTCAGCAATAAGTATGAAACCTATCCCTTCGGGAAACGCTACCTGCCTTCAGCTTACCCAACAATTGGCTTAACTTATACCAAAGGCATCAAAAACATATTTGGCTCTGATGTTAATTATGACCTGCTAACTGCCGATATCACCAAAACCGATATCAGCATGGGTGTTTATGGCCGCAGCTCATTTTACATCGGCGCGGGCAAATTCCTCAATTCAAATAGCCTGTACTACCCTGATTACAAACAATTTACTGGTAGCGAGATACTCTTTTCTAACGGCGGTATCAATAGCTTTCTATTGCTTGATTACTATCGCTTCAGCACCTATACAGAATATATTGAAGCGCACCTGGAACATAATTTTTCAGGATTTATCACCAATAAAATACCTCTTATCCGCAAGCTGAAATTACAGGAGATAGTCGATTTCAACTACCTCTCCACCCCTCAGTTAAAAAACTATTATGAGCTTGGTTTCGGCCTGCAATACCTCAATTTCAGGATCATGTATGGCACTTCGTTCAACAGCGGTAGTAATATTAAAAACGGGGTGAGGCTGGGAATTAATTTTTAGTTTGCAGTTATCAGTAGGCAGTTGGCTTAAGTTTTAGCAAAAAAACTACTCGTTATTCACCATTCACTATTCACAATCCTTATCTTAGCATTTTTATTAAAGCAATGAACAGATTTTACGGCACAGGGGTGGCCATGGTGACCCCTTTTGATGAGGATGGACAAGTTGATTACCAGGGACTAAAAAACCTGATCAACTATTTAATTGATGGCGGGGTGGAATACCTGGTATCATTAGGTACAACCGGCGAAAGCGTCACATTGAATAAAGAAGAAAAAAAGAAGGTGTTCGCCTTTACTGCCGAAGTAAACGCAGGCCGCGTTAACCTGGTAGCAGGTATAGCGGGGAATAATACACACGAGGTTGTTGAACAGGTAAAAGCGTTTGATACTACCGGATACGATGCCATACTTTCGGCCAGTCCTAATTACAATAAACCTACACAGGAGGGCATATATCAGCATTATAAAGCTATAGCGGAAGCTTCGGTATTACCCATTATATTATACAACGTACCCAGCCGCACAGGCAGCAATGTTTCGGCAGAAACTACTGTAAGGCTGGCACATGATTTTAAAAACATCATCGGCATCAAAGAAGCATCCGGTAATTTCGACCAGATGAACCAGATTATGCGCGATAAACCGGCAGATTTCCTGCTTATTTCAGGCGATGATCCAATAGCCTTGCCTATGATAGCTTTAGGCGGCGCCGGTGTTATTTCCGTAACAGGGAACGCGCTTCCACGGCAGGTTTCGGATATGATCAGGCTTTGCCTTAAAGGTGATTTCACAGCTGGCCAAAAAGGACATTCCGCTTTAATTGATTTTACCCGAATGATGTTTGCCGAAGGTAGTCCCGCAGGTGTAAAAAGCGCACTGAAACATTTAGGCGTATGCGGCGATACCGTAAGACTTCCTTTGGTGGAAGTAAGCAGCGGACTCGCTGAAAAGATATTAGTAGAAACCGAGAAAATTACTGCAATAAAAAACCCATACGTTTAACCGTATGGGTTTTTGTGATAAGATAAAGTAAATATTATACTTTATGCTTTGTTTTTTGAGTCCTGAATTTCCAGACGAATCGCTTGTGCTAAATTCTTAAGATCCTGCATGCCTTTACGAACACGTGTTCCAGCGGCGCTGTTGCCTTTGTTGTAGAACTTGTCAGCATCAGCTTCCAGGGATGCAACAAGGTTTTTTACATCAGTAAATTTTTTCATGTGAGTTACTCCTTTTAAATATTGAGGTTTATTGTTTTAATTAAAGCTAATCTAAAGTGTTTTTATTAAAAAAAAAACTTTTCACTATAAAAAATACTGCCTTAACAGTGGTTTTTTTCCACATTTTAAATGTTTGCGTTGTACGATAAAGTATTATTATTAAACAATAATAATTAATATCAAAGAAGTCGCGATAGCATATATTTTTATATTTACTTCTACTAACTAATTTTACTTTGAAGTTAAACGTAACATTAGTTTTACAATGAATAAATTTAAAATAGTATCACCGCGCAATATTAGGCGACATAATATTCAAATAATATTATATTGTTCTTTTTAATATCGCGGGGTGGTATTGATGCGTTTTTATCACCAATTCGCCAAATAATGTATTGGCCCAGGCGAACCATTTGCGTGTAAAATCAGCCGGATTGTCTTTATTAAAGGATTCGTGCATAAAACCGGTACCCGCGTGGGTGGATTTCAGCCATTTTAAACAGGTGGTTATCTCCTTTTCGTTGGTTGATGTTAAGCCCCGGATAATAATACCCATTGGCCAGATATAATTTAAACCCACATGCGGCCCGCCAATACCCTCGGCTGCCTTGCCCTTAAAAAAGTAAGGGTTGGCTGTACTCAGCACCATTCGTCGGGTATTGTGATAAAGCGGATCACTTGTTTTGATAACGCCCAGGTACGGCATTGCCAGCAGACTGGGTACATTGGCATCATCCATAAATAACTGATTGCCATAGCCATCCACCTCATAAGCCAGTACCCTACCATAAACAGGGTGGTTGGCAATGGCGTATTTCTGTAATGCGGCATATACTTCATTTGCAAGAGCCCTGCATTGCGTGGCTGTAGTATGGTCGTGACCTATTTGCTCAAACATTTCGGCCATTTGGTTTAGACTCAGCACAGCAAAATAGTTGGATGGCACCAGGAAAGGGTAAATGGTAGCATCATCAGATGGCCTGAAAATGGAACAGATGAGCCCCACGGGTTTAATAGGATTACCATATCCACCATTTGGTGCGGTATCACTGGCAACTTCCGTCTTTCTCTGAAAATGGTATGGGCCACGACTGTTTTTACGCTGCTGAACTTTAAAAGTATCAAGGATAAGTTTTCCGGCAGTTTGCCAGTCCTGATCAAAAAAGCTGCTGTCGCCGCTGGTTTTCCAGTAATTATAGGCCAGCCTCACAGGATAACATAATGAGTCTATCTCCCATTTGCGCTCATGCAAGCCGCGTTTCATATCCGTATTGTCGCTCTCCCATTCGCTGCCGGTGTTTTTTTCATTAAAAGCATTGGCGTAGGGGTCCAGTTGTACGCATTGCGCCTGCCGGTTGATAACCCCCAAAATAAGCTTCTTTAATGCCGGGTCGTTCTTAATTAAAGGCAGGTATGGCCAAACCTGGGCTGATGAATCGCGCAGCCACATGGCATCAATATCCCCGGTGATTACAAAGGTATCGGGGCGGCCATGTTTTTCAGAATATTTTACGGTGGTATCCAGCGTATTTGGATAGCAGTTTTCGAATAGCCAAGCCAGCTCCGGGTCTTTAATATCGGCCTTTATCCTGTTTATTGTACTTTCAACAGCCGGGCTGGTAAACCTGCGCACCGAAGGTTTTACGCGTTTGGTTTCAAATGGTGTACCTGTAGTAAACCATGTGGGTTTTAAACCCAGTCCTATTCCGGCGGTTGTAATGCCGTTCAGTTTAATAAAATCACGACGTGTTAGCATATCAAGGTAGATGTTGGTTGGCGTAAAAATAAAAAAGCCTTTCGTATTAACCGAAAGGCTTTGCAAAATGTTTGCGGAACTGTGCTTAGGCGACAGCCATTTTCTTTTCTTTATAAAAACCTGCTTTTAGTTTTTCGCCCATTTCAGTGTAAGCGGCAAGTGTGCGCTCTACGTCTTCCAGGCTATGTGATGCAGTAGGAATTAAGCGCAGCAGGATCAATCCCTTAGGAATAACCGGGTAGATCACTATAGAGCAAAATATACCATAATTCTCGCGCAGGTCACGTGTAAGTGCAGTAGCCTCGTTCAGATCGCCTTCTAAAAACACGGGGGTAACCATGGTATTGGTAACACCTAAATTAAAGCCGCGCTCCCTTAAGCCTTTTTGCAAGGCTGTTGATATTTCCCACAGTTTTTCGCGCAGCTGAGGCTGTGATTTTAACAGTTCGAAACGTTTTTTAAGTCCTAGGACCATCGGCATTGGCAAAGCCTTTGCAAATATTTGTGAACGCATATTATAGCGCAAGTAATCAATAACATCCCTCGTACCTGCTACAAAAGCACCTATACCAGCCATTGATTTGGCAAAAGTACCAAAGTAGACATCCACGCCATCAACGCAATCCTGCTCCTCGTGTGTACCTGCGCCAGTTTTGCCCATTGTGCCAAAACCATGTGCATCATCAACCAGTAAACGGAAATTGAATTTTTCTTTTAGTTCTACAATTTCTTTCAACTTGCCTTGTGCGCCCGACATACCAAATACACCTTCGGTGATCAGTAATATACCGCCGCCGGTTTGCTCGGCCAAACGGGTTGCACGCTCCAGTTGCTTTTCGCAGCTTTCCAGGTCATTATGCTGATATACAAAGCGTTTACCCATGTGCATGCGTAAACCATCAATGATACAGGCGTGTGATTCGGCATCGTAAACAATTACATCGTTACGGTCAACCAGCGAATCTATGATGGATACCATACCCTGGTAGCCATAATTCAGTAAAAAAGCATCTTCTTTCCCTACAAACTCAGCAAGGTTGTTCTCCAGTTCTTCGTGATGAATAGAATTACCCGACATCATACGTGCACCCATTGGGTAAGCCATCCCATAATCTGCCGCGGCCTGGGCATCAGCTTTCCTTACTTCGGGGTGGTTAGCAAGACCCAGATAATTATTCAGGCTCCAAACCAAATGTTCTTTACCGTTGAATTGCATGTGCGGGCCAATTTCACCTTCCAGTTTAGGGTATGAAAAATAACCGTGCGACCATTTTTGATGCTGCCCCAGTGGGCCGCCCATTGTTTTCGATATCTTATCAAATAGATCCAAAACGATATTGCTTTAAATGAATAGAAAGTGCAAATATAATTGTTAAAGCGCATCCGGGCAATGCTTATAACTTATTATTATAGGTTATAACAGTGAGTGGTCTATGGTGAATGGTCAATGACAAGTATCTGTATGGTCAACCAAAACCAATGAACTGATGAATCAGTGAACTAATGAACTACATCATACTTCCTATACCACCCCATCACCAGGATGATCATACGGTTATAGGTGTTCAAACCCTGGGGTTGATTATTGGCTTTCAAAAAATCATCATAGAACAAACTGCTTAGCACACCTAATTTACCTTCGTATTGTAGCCAGTAGCTTCGCTCTGTTTTAAAGTCGTTAAGTACCAATGGGGATATCCTTTTCTTTAACTCCTTACGGGCGATGCTGTCCTGTCGCCGCAAGGCATACATAAACTCCTGCACCCCCAGGTAATAGGCCGAATAACGCAGCAAGCGGTCATGCGATTGTATCCCTGCAATAAAACCGACAAAATTCGCTTCATCTTCCGGGCCATAGCCCATCTGGTGCGACATCTCATGACAAGCTACAAAAGGCCGCAAAAAAACAGGCATCTGGTAATTGATCTGCGCCTCTGAGGTAAAGGGATTATAATAGCCAGAAGTGCCAATATAATTCATTATTGGCGTTAATAAAGAAGGTTTTATATCCGGGTGAAAAGCCGGGAAATTGGCTGATTGAACAGAAAGCAAATCAATTGCTTTTTTTGCTGTTTCATAGATAGCTTTATTACCCTGGTGCAGATCAGTATCATTTACCCTGGCGCGGCAGGCATTGGCGCTATCGATCAGCATGGAGGTAACTGATCTCAAATCAGTGACAGTATATCCGCTATCCGGTAGGTTTAACCTTTCGGCTGCTGATGGCCGGAAATAGTTCATCCCCCAAAAAAGATAAAAAATTACCGTTGCTGATTGAATAATGATGATCAATTTCAACAAAAAAATACCGGCTATGCTGAATTTTCGCTTCACTGCTAATACCACCAAGCGGATAAAAGCGTAGATAAAATAGCATACCACGGTTATGTAAAGTAAGTCGCCAACGCTGAATGGGAACAGGTTCAAAACCGGGTGCAAAACGTAACAAACAGCACGATACAGAATGTCGGAATAATAGCGCTCCACCGTATGAGGATGATCAGCAAGCAGCATAAGTATAAACCAGGTCAGAGCCAATAACGCGATGGTGATCACCCGGGATTTCAAAGACCTTTTTAGCTGCTCATCCATTTAAACAAATATAGCATCTACATTATAAATACGTCACCACTTCCATAAACGAACGCTCACTGTATCAAAAACGAACGGATAAACAATCACATATCGACATAAATTACTGATAAACAAAGCAATACAATTTTGGCATTGTCTTGGGAGAAATGTGTATAGATCGATCAATTTAAAGTATCAGCTATGCTTAAAAGTTATCTTAAAACCGCCCTTCGCTTTTTGTTAAAGAACAAAACGTTCAGCTTTATCAATATTTTTGGATTGGCTGTAGGCACCTTGTGCTGCCTGTATATCTTACTATTTGTACAAACGCAGTACAGCTATGATAAGCATCATAAAGACGCAAATGACATTTACCGCATTACCACCACGCTGGCCCTGGCAGGCGACAAGCACAACAATGCCACTTGCTCGCCCCCTATCGCGCCTACTATGAAGGCTGATTTTCCTGAAGTAAAGCAATACGTACGTGTGATCACTACCGATCTTTTGGGTGCAAAGCAACACCTGTTAACCTATAAGGAAAAATCATTTTACATACATGATGCCGTTTATGTCGATTCTACTTATTTCGACATGTTTGATTATCATTTCGTTAATGGAACACCATCCAGTAAAATATTGGCAGACCCCTATACCATTGTATTGCTGAAACCTATATCTGATAACCTTTTTGGCAGTGCAGACCCGCTCGGCAAAGTGATTACTATTGACAATGCCTACGGCAAACATGATTTTAAAGTAACCGGTGTTGTGGACGAAAGCCTGGGCAGAACCCAGATACATGCCAATGTATTCATCACCATGAATAGTGGCGGCATGGGGCAATATGTGCGGTCGAACACCATGTGGGCGGGTAATAATTTTACCAATTCTTTTATCAAAGTATGGCATGATGCCAATGTTGAGGCATTGGAAAAAAAGCTGCCTGCCTTTTTAAACAAATATGGTGCTGACCAGATGAAGCAGATGGGAATGTCAAAAGAACTGCATTTGCAACCGTTTACTTCCATACATACTACATCGGGCTATGAAGTGGAGCCGGGAAAAACGGTTAGTCCATCATTCCTTTATATTTTAATATTAATAGCGGTGATGATACAGGTTATAGCCTGTATTAATTTTATGAACCTTTCTACCGCCCGCGCTTCCAAGCGTGCCAAAGAAGTGGGCGTACGCAAGGTGATCGGCGCTGGCCAGGGAGATCTGGTCAAACAGTTTTTAGGCGAATCCTTCCTGCTATCATTCATAGGGGTGATCATCGCTTTGCCATTATTGGTGTTGGCATTGCCTTACCTCAACCAAATTACGCAGGCTAATATTCAATTATCCTTCTTCAGCGATTACAGATTATGGCTGATGCTTACAGGACTGATACTGGTTACCGGTTTTGTCGCTGGTAGTTACCCGGCTTTCTATCTTTCGGCATTTGAAGCGATAAAGGTAATCAAGGGGAATTTTACCAATAAAGTTTCGGCAACAGGCATACGCCGCTCGCTGGTGGTGTTCCAGTTTGTGCTTTCAATTGTGCTTATTGTAGGTATTATTGTGATCTACAGCCAACTGAACTACATCAAAAATAAAGACCTTGGTTTTGACAAAGGGCAGAAACTCATATTCAGTTTCTACACAGGCGATACGCAAAATAAAATGCCTGCTTTTGCAAACGATCTGCGTCAATTATCAGAAGTAAAAAATGTAACCAACGCAAATAATTATTTAAGCCAGTTTGTGGGCCAGGATCATGGCGTGTACCCTACCGGCGGCAATATGGCCACTTCCATTGATGCGCAGAATATAACCACCGACGAGCATTTTATAAATACAAATGGAATAAAGATCCTAACGGGCAGAGATTTTCATATAAACGATTCGTTAAAAGTGCTGATCAATGAAACCCTGGCTAAAAGATTAGGATTTACCCCGCAAACTGCAGTTGGCCAAAGGCTTTATACGCAATATCCGCCAAACCCGCTCACTTATGTTGAGGTAGCCGGGGTGATGAAAGATTTTAATTACAGTTCGCTGCATGGCGAGGTAAAACCATTTATGCTGGTTTACAGCCACAATCCAGGTGATTTTTCTTATATAGTAGCATCCACAGATAGTAAAAGCTATAAGGACCTGCTCGGAAAGATAGAAACCATCTGGCACAAGAACCTGCCTGCCGTACCTTTTGAATATGCTTTTTTAGATGCCGAGGTACAAAGGCAATATGAAACCGAGATCACCCTGTCAAAGATCATCAATTCATTTACTTTGATGGCTATACTGATCTCCTGCCTGGGCTTGTTTGGTCTTGCCGCTTTCAGCGCAGAGCAACGAAACAAAGAAATAGGCATCCGCAAAGTATTAGGGGCGAGTGTAAGCGGGATTGTTGGCCTTTTGTCAAAGGATTTTTTAATACTGGTACTTATAGCTATGGTACCGGCATGGCTGTTAGCCGGGTGGGGTGCGAGTATATGGTTGCGAGGATTTGCTTATAAGATATCAATTAGTTGGTGGATGTTTGCTCTGGCAGGATCAATAGCTATTGCTATTGCCCTGGTCACCATAAGTTTCCAGGCCATAAAGGCGGCACTGGCCAACCCTGTAAAGAGTTTGAAGGCGGAATGAGTTGGTGAATAGTGATTGGCGAGTAGTGGATAAGCAGTTAGCAATCGATAGCTAACTGCTTCAATTCAAAATCAACTTTACAACTTTTCAACCTTACAACATTCCAACAAACTAACAAATTCCTACCTTTGCTTTTGAATGAGGAGATTTTTCGGCTATATCTTATCACCCATACATTACCTGTTATTTGGGTTGCTATTGGCAATTTTTCATCCTATACAATGGATATGCTTTAATGCGTTCGGTTATAAGGCGCATAAATGGTCGGTTGACACCTTGAATTTTTTCCTGGTATCCAGTTATTATGTCTTAGGCAATACTGTAAAATTTACAAACAAACAGAATTTGCCCATAGGCCGGCCCATCATTTTTATAGCCAATCACCAAAGCCTTTATGATATCCCGGCTATGATATGGTTCCTGCGAAAATATCACGCCAAATTTATCTCGAAGATTGAGCTGGCCAAAGGCATCCCATCTATATCCTATAACCTGCGCCATGGCGGCGCTGCCAATATCGACCGTAAAGATCCGCGCCAATCCATTGTCGAAATAGCCAAACTCGGCACACGGATGAAAGAAAATAAATGGTCGGCTATGATATTCCCCGAGGGCACACGCGCAAAAGACGGGACAGTAAAGACCTTTCATGTAGGTGGTATCGCCACCTTACTTAAAAAATGCCCGGAAGCATTGATCGTACCAATCGCCATCAATAATTCATGGAAAATGGTGCGCTATGGCACCTACCCGTTGAACACTTTCATCAGCATGAGCTGGGAAGTTTTAAAACCTATCGAACCCGAAAAAAGACCGCTGGAAGATGTGGTGCTTGAGGCTGAAGAAAAAATAAGGGCTTCGATCTTTAAATCTAAGAGCTAGCCGATGGAAAAATTTAAATTACCGAAAAATCTTCTTGACAAAGCTATTAAAAGTGGCAATGAATATGGATGGAAAAAGGCAGATGTTTTAGAAGTTATCGAAGCCGCCAGGCAAATTCCAATGGCTAACATAGGAGGACAGGTTCAATATATCTGGCCTGACGCAACCTGCGAATTATATTGGCTGGATTATGATAGTGAAGATAAAAAAGAAAAAGAAGATTGGGTCACTTTCTGTAATAGAACAGCCTTTGAATGCAGTGAAAAATTCAAAAATCTAACTACTACGGATATAGAAAAAGAGGCGATAAATTCCTTTGAAATTATCAAACATAAATTTGATGAAGGGTTTCAATTAAATGATCATCAAGTATTCATTTTGTATTTCAATGATCAGGAAACTTATCAAGATTTAAGATCTAAATATTCTTCCCGTCCACGATCTTAAAAAATTCATCCCTGTAAGTATCGCCTACCGGAATTATTTTATCTCCGATAAAAATTCGGCTGCGTTCGATGCTGTCGATCTTATTGATAGATACGATATAGGATTTATGCACCCGGATAAAGTGCTTCTCGGGCAATGCATCTTCCATCTTTTTCATATTCTGCAGGGTGATAATGCGCTCGGCAGGGGTAAAAATGGAAATGTAATCCTTCAACCCCTCGATAAACAGGATATCGTTCAGGTAGACCTTTTGTATTTTATGCTCGGTTTTTACAAAAATAAAATCACTCAAAAAATCGCTTTGAGGGGCGGCCTCAGTTTTTACTTCCGGCTTGGATGATGGCTGCAAAATAGCCTGGGCTTTTTGCACTGATTTGAAAAATCGATCAAAGGCAATTGGCTTAAGCAAGTAATCGATCACGTCCAGTTCGTAGCCTTCCAATGCATATTGTGAGTAAGCGGTGGTCAATATTACTTTGGCCTTGCCGTTGGCTATACGCAAAAACTGTATGCCGGTTAGTTCGGGCATTTGCACATCCAGAAACACGAGGTCGATTTTACCCTCCTGCACCAGTTGAAGCGCCTCAATAGGATTAGTGGTTGCCTTTACCAATTGCAAAAAGGGCATTTTGGAAATGTAATCTTCCAATATATGGAGCGCAAGTGGCTCATCATCAACTACAAGGCATCTGATCATATTATAAAACTAATGATAATTCACAAGTGTAAGTATCGGGTTTGTCCTGTATTGTCAGGGTGTATTTACCGGGATAAAGCAGATCAAGCCTGCGCTTCACATTATTCAGCCCTATCCCACCCTCATTATCCTTGTTAAGCGTATGCTTTTTGTTCTCCATAAAAAAATGCAGTTTGGTCCCATCCAGGTTGATCCGCAAACGGATAGGCGCTGATGCATCGTTGGCTACCCCATGCTTGAAAGCATTTTCAATAAAAGCGATCAGCAATAAAGGTACTATCTTTTGGCTGCCCACCTCGCCTGTTATTTTAAAATCGACAAAGGCCTTATTGCCAAACCTGATCTTTTGCAGGTCAATATAATTTTGCAGGTATAGCAGTTCCTTTTCCAGATCGACCTTATTATCATTACTCTCATACAGCATATAGCGCATGATCTCGGATAACTTCAAAATAGCTTCGGGCGTAGTGTCCGACTTCTGGTAAGCCAGCGAGTAAATACTGTTGAGCGAGTTAAATAAAAAGTGTGGGTTGATCTGCGATTTCAGGAAAGCCAGTTCAGCACTCAACCGTTGATTTTCCAGATCGCCCTGCACCCGCTCGTTCAAAAACCAGTCGACACCGAATTTTAGCGCAGTACTTAAAAAAAGGAAGAAGGTGCTGCTGATCACCGTATGGACAAAATAATTTCCAAAAGCGACCGGCTTACCATCCTCCCGAAGTATATAGGGTTTATAAATTAAAGCCAATCCATATTTTCCAAAGCCGAAAATAATGATGGCGGCAAATAAAGAAAGTGCATAAAGCTTATATTTTTTTTTGTTTAAAAACTTGGGGATGAGGTATAAATAGTTGAGGTAAAACAAGCCTATATTAATAGCGCCAAACCCGATGAATATTACTGACAATTCTTCGGTACTTATCTTATTGCTACTGGCTAATAACATAAAAATGGAAATTATACTTACCCAAAAAACAATATGCCAGAATATTTGCCAGTTACGTTTCATCGCATCTAATGTAATATTTTAAGCGCGTTGTTGCTTAATATTTATATATAGCTGCTCTTTTTAACGATAAACGCCGTAATATTTACGATAAACGCTTTTATACGCTAAAATGCCCGTTCATCTATAATTCCCGGCTGTTGGTCTAATACTTTTTAGCAGGTTAAACTTTCAGTGTTTATTTGTATCATAATCAATCACACAATGAAAAGGCTGATCACAAATTCGAATCCATTTATCTTATTGCTGTTACCCGTAGTATTTGCTTTAGTAATGGGGATAAGTTATCAATCACAACAAAAAAGGGAATACGCCGCCGGAAGCAGTGCCGCAGCACATGCAACTTCGCTATTTTTTAAAGGCGTAACCCTGGTAAAAACCGTTTGCTCTATTGCCAAAGAAAAAGTATGGTAATCAGTACTGAGGGATTATCCTTCAACTTCGGCAACCAGCAAGTTGTAAAGTCGTTATCCCTTCAAGTGCCCGAAGGCAGTATATACGGTTTCCTGGGCCCGAACGGTGCCGGGAAAACAACCACAATAAAACTGCTGCTCAATCTGTTAAAAACAGACCAGGGCAGCATTCATGTTTTTGATAAGGAGCTGCAAAGTCATCGTATTGAAATTCTTTCACAAGTAGGCTCGCTGATAGAGCAGCCTGCTATTTATCTTCATCTTTCCGGAAAAGAAAACCTGATGAACCGGGCGCTGCTATTACAGGTGTCTGAAAGCCGGGTTGATGAAATGCTAAAGCTGGTTCATCTGACTGACGCGGCGCATAAAAAAGCGGGAAAATATTCTTTGGGGATGAAACAGCGCCTGGGTATTGCACTGGCCTTACTGCCCGATCCTAAACTCCTTATCCTTGACGAACCCACAAACGGACTCGACCCCAACGGGATCATCGAGGTGCGCGAATTATTGATCCGTTTGGTGACGCAACATAACAAAACGGTATTTATATCCAGCCACTTATTAGCCGAAGTGGAGCGCATGGCTACCCACGTAGGAATTATAGACCAGGGCGAATTGCTTTTCCAGGGGAGCATCAAAGACCTTGAGGCGATAAGTCAGCCCCGGGTACAGATAGAAGTAGCCAATACTGTTGATGCCGCCAACTTTCTGAAAAAGCAAGGCTTTATGGTAACCGATATTACCGACGATCTTTTGTCTATCCCGTTTACTTCTAAAACGCAGATGGGCGAGATCAATAACCTCTTGAATCAAAATGGGTATGTTGTTTACAGCATCCACAAAATACATAAGGATCTGGAGAAATTATTTTTAGACATCACCCAAAAAGCCTGAGCAAATGAAAGGATTTATACTATCGTTTAGGTCTGAGTTTTACAAAACACGTAAAACCATGGGCTTTTGGAGCGCAGTTTTATTACCGCTTATCATCTATATTTTATTGTTTATTGGCTTTTTAAGTCATAGCGACAAGCTCGCTACACATCCCGGACTAATACTTTGGTTAGAATTTTCCGTACCTGTGTTATTCGTAATGAGTTTCTTGTTGCCTATGTTAATTGTGTTCATCGGTTATTCGGTAAATAGCATAGAACATAAAGCAGACACCTGGAAGTCACTATTTAGTCTTCCAATACCAAAGTTTTCCATCTACTCGGCAAAATATTTTTATGCGTTGTTCCTCGTAGTTTTATGTCTTGCACTTTTTGTACTCTTTACACTTGGATTTGGGAATCTGTTAAGTGTAATAAAGCCTTCTCTTAAATTCAATCAATATCATATAGAAAGTACTCTGACATTGATTTATTTAAAACTTCTCTTTTCATCACTAGGCATATTATCTATACAGTTTTTATTGAGTCTACTGTTCAGGGATTTCTTAAAACCCATGGGGATAGGTTTTATTGCAACCATAGGAGGCGTGATTTTGACAAACCTAGATTGGGGGTATACCTACCTATATCCTTATTCCCATCCCTTTCTGACAGTAAAAAGCACTCTGCAAAATAAAATGGGTAATGGTGCAGGTATGCCCCAAATTACTGTCGACCTATTTACCAAAGATATATGGGTAAGCCTGGCAGTAGCAGTAGTAGTTTTTATACTGGGCTATTTTATTGTTTTGAAGAAGAGCGTGAAGTAAATTCCAGACTGTCATGCTGAGGAACGAAGCATCTGATCGCTTGTAGAAGATTCTTCGCTATCGCTCAGAATGACAAGAAAAAATTCCGACTTCCAAAATCCGACTTCCGAAATCACTTCACCGGCTTAGGCACAACTGGCAAACTCTCGTGCCCTTCTGCATCAACTGATTGCACTGCGAAAAAGTAATTATCTTTTGAGTAGGCAAGATCGGCGTGGGTATCTGTTACATAAAACTTCTTTTCCCAGTAGGGGCTTGTGGTTTCGCGCATCAATATGTAATAGCCTACTGCCTTTTTACCCATAGATGGTGCGTCCCATTTCAGCTGAGTACGGTTGGTTAACCCACTGATCATCACACCCACATTTTGAGGTTCGGCTGGCGCCGAAGCGAGGTTAGCCAAAACAGAAAGATTCATCCGTGCTACTTTTTGCACATAATTAAAATCAACAAAATCAGGCAGGTCGCCATAATCCACGCCGTTTTCTGTACGGATATTTTGATGCTGGCGGTTAAAATCCTCGTTCATTTCAGTGAATCTGACCGCTGTGAAACCTTCTAATAAGAAAGGCACTTGGTCGCCACCGCGCAAATACCGGTCGCGGCGATAGATCAGTTTTACATCCAGTTGATCAACATATCGTTCACCGGTTTCTTTGATATAACGGGCAAGCTCGCGCGATGGGCTATCGTCTTCGCCACCCAATGAAATTAAGCTTGCTATTTGTTTCTCATTACCGGCGGCAACAGATGGCACCCCTTCACTGAATACCCGCACACTGCGGTTATCCTTCAGATCTGTTTCCATACCGTGGGTATTGCCTACAATATCATTGTTCAGCATGGCATCCACATTCCAGTTCTCAGCCTTGGCGCGTTTTGCAACATGGGTTGAGCCATACAGCCCCTGCTCCTCACCCACAACTGACATAAAGATAATGGTCGCCGGGAATGATCGTTTAGCCATCACCCTTGCAAGTTCCATTGATACCGCCGTACCCGAAGCGTCATCGTTAGCGCCCGGCTCATCGCCGTTTGGCTCCATCACATCTGTGATCCGCGAATCATAATGCCCCGAAACAATATATACCCGCATGTCTTTCGGATCAGTTCCTTTTAGTACTGCTAATACATTTTTC